>Ga0187833_10006434_pt1 | contig 10853 bp, 10 predicted proteins | sample ETNtaG_37_FD_167968 | JGI IMG/M metagenome (GOLD analysis project Ga0187833, IMG submission 167968) | Marine microbial and viral communities from oxygen minimum zone, Eastern Pacific Ocean - ETNP2014_SV_400_PacBio MetaG (Illumina Assembly) | ecosystem: Environmental > Aquatic > Marine > Hypoxic... | reverse complement strand
ATATATCGGGTTTGGGAACAGCCTTTATCAACGATAGTTGGGTGACTCGGTTGGTGCGGTTACTTTATCGAGTCGGACTTGACAAGGCTACCAAGATTTTTTTTCAGAATCCTGATGATCTTTCTCTTTTTGAAAAGTTCCAGTTGGTTGACTCCAGCCGAACAGAACGTTTACCGGGATCAGGGGTTGATACCCACTGGTTTGCGCCGACAACTTTGAGTGAATCAATGGACAGTTGTTTTTGTTTTTTGTTATTTGGTCGTCTGTTGTGGGATAAGGGCGTTGGCGAGTATGTGGAGGCTGCCCGTCAGTTACGTGGTGAGGGAAAGGAAGTAGAGTTTCAGTTGCTCGGTTTTTTGGACGTAGAGAATCGTTCTTCCATTCCACGGAGTATAGTTGAAAAATGGGAAGTAGAGGGTGTTGTCCGTTACTTGGGGAATTCGGATGATGTTCGTAGGGTGATTGCTCAGGCAGATTGTGTTGTATTGCCAAGTTATCGAGAGGGGACACCCCGTTCACTGCTGGAAGCGGCAAGTATGGCCAAGCCCATCATTACCACCGATTCGGTGGGGTGTCGCGAGACCATTGTTGACGAAGTCACTGGTTTTTTGTGCAAAACTCGAGATGCCGATGATTTGGCAAGCAAGATGCTCAAGATGATGGATCTAACCAATAAAGAACGTTTAGCCATGGGGCAATGTGGTCGGGAGAAGATGATTCAGGAGTTTGACGAGAAGATTGTGATTGATCGTTATCTGAGTGTTGTGGAGAAATCGGTTTGAATTAGGAACGGCTGCTTTCAACCACCAATACCGTGCAACAGCAACAGGACACCCTGTCCGGGATCAAACAACAGAAAGAACAGGGACAGGGTGGTAGCTAAGCGGGATCTGGCAATTTTCCGGCCTCTCTTTCTCATCGGGTGGTGCTCGGATATTTATAAGAAGAGACTGAATATATACCGGTGTAATTTACTAATTAATCGATTTCATGTATAGCTAAACTACTGATCGCTGCGGTGATGAAGACCGCTGATCCTGCGCGCACCTTTCACAATATGCATGCGGCATGGATAAGGATCATGCCGAGAACGAATCACCGTTAGACTTCGGACAAGACAGGAACTGACATGGCAGATATTGATGACATCAAGGACGGCAAGGACTTTGGCCTGAACACGCCACAGGACAGACAGGGTTTTTTCCTCAAAGGCGGGGCGAATTACGACTGGGGCATCAAAAACCGGATGAGCCGGATCTTCAACCCCGAGAGTGGTCGTACGGTAATGCTTGCCTTCGACCACGGATATTTTCAGGGGCCCACTAAGGGGCTGGAACGGATTGACCTGAACATCCTGCCACTGGCGGAGTATGCTGATGTTCTGATGTGTACCCGCGGAATCCTGCGCTCGGTCATTCCGCCAACAGTAACCAAGCCGGTGGTCATGCGTGCCTCAGGCGGAAACTCGATTCTGTCGGAGTTGTCAAATGAAACCATTGCAGTCGATATTGATGATGCCGTGCGCATGGGGGTCTGCGCCATGGCGGCACAGATCTACCTCGGAGCTGAGTTTGAGCACAAATCCATCACCAATGTGATCAAGCTGATTGATTCAGGAATGAAGGTCGGCATCCCGACCCTTGCCGTGACCGGGGTGGGCAAGGATATGGCGCGCGATGCACGCTATTTCGGGCTGGCCACACGAATTGCCGCTGAAATCGGCTCGCATTACGTTAAAAGTTACTTTATCGAGGAAGGGTTTGAAAAAGTTGTCGCCGGCTGCCCTGTCCCGATCGTCATCGCCGGTGGCAAGAAACTGCCCGAGTGTGAGGCGTTGGAGATGGCCTATAAAGCTGTCGACCAGGGTGCGGCGGGAGTCGATATGGGTCGCAACATCTTCCAGTCAGATGATCCGATTGCAATGATCAAGGCGGTATCGCGTGTGGTGCATGAACTGGAAACGTCGGACAAGGCTTTCCAGATGTACAATGACCTGAAGTCAGGGGGTTAAAGCGGAGTCTTCTGCTAAACAACTATTAATACAAGAGTGGATCAAGGGCTGCCAGATCCCGCTTAGCTACTACCCCGTCCCTGATATCGCCTGAGCCGTTGTTTGATCCCAGGCGAGTTCTCCTCTGGCTGCTGGGAGGTATGGCACTTGAAAACAGCCGCTGATTTAGGCAAATTGTGTGTTGGTGCTTGAAAACAGGAAAGAGGAGGGGATGAAATGGCTGTTAGGGATGACAGGAGTGATGTGAAACAGACAACGACAGGGTTTCGAGTCCACTGATGGTGCAATCCCTCCCCTCTGCTAAAAGCAAATTCCTATCCCCCAATCCCTCACATCTGCAAAAAGCAAATTCCTATCCCTTAAACAACTGACAAGACGCTCATCTAACAATGCAAGATACATCTTCTAAGAGACTGACAATAATGTTTGTGGAAAGTGGACAAGCAGGCGGAGGGTCATTTGGTAGTCAATGCCTCCTGATCCAAGGTTTATTTGGTGGAGCTAGGTGAAAATGGTGCTGTCAAGCTCTCGAAGTTACTCGACAAACCTATTGTTCGGCGTCAAGATTCTCCAGAGTGTTTTGACATGAATGCCTCAATTTATGTTTGGCAACATGAAGCTTTGTTTAAACATCAGACGGTCTTTAATACGGATACTCGACTGTTTGTCATGCCAGAAGAACGCTCTGTTGACATCGACAATGAGTTAGACTTTGAAATTGTTGAATTTCTTATGAAGAAACGGAACAAATCATGAATGAGTTTTCTTATCGCAAGCAGTTTGATTTGAGTGGCAAGGTTGAAGTTGTTACTGGTGGAGCTGGTATACTTGGCCAGCATTTTTGTACTGGACTCGCTGAATCGGGAGCTTCCGTTGTTGTTGTAGATGTGCAAAAAGATAAAGCGCAAGAACTTGCAAAAACTCTTAAGGTTCGCTGTAAGGTTGAAGCAATTGGTATTGCCTGTGATGTTTCGGATCAAAAATCTGTGCAAAAAATGGTTGCGCAGGTTGTTGATAAGTTTGGCGAGATCAATATTTTGCACAATAATGCTGCAGGAAAATCAGAAAATCTTAATGCCTTTTTTGCACCTTTCGAAGAATATAGCCTTGAGCAGTGGCGTGAAATTATGGCTGTTAATCTAGATGGTATGTTTCTCATCGCGCAAGCTGTAGGAAAACAGATGGTTATGCAAAAAACGGGTGGCAGTATTATTCAAACTGGCTCTATCTATGGTGTCATGGCCCCCAATCAAGATATTTATCAAGGATCATCTTACCTTGGACGAGAGATCAATACACCAGCTGTTTATACTGCTTCAAAAGCTGCCGTGATTGGTTTGACAAAGCATCTTGCAACCTATTGGGCTGATCAAGGCATTCGTGTGAATACGCTCTCTCCGGGTGGTACAGAGAGTGGTCAAAATGATGAATTTAAGAGGCGTTATTCTGAACGTATCCCTATGAGAAGAATGGCTCAAGCTGAAGAGATGGTTGGAGCGCTTCTCTATTTGGCTTCAGATGCGTCTAGTTATGTTACAGGACAAAATATTGTTGTCGATGGTGGATTGAATACTTGGTAACACTCGAAATTACAAAATTAACATGGAGGTTTAATTAAAATCATGGCTATTGAAAAAAATCATTCTAAAGTGTTTTGGTGCAGCAATTGTTTGAATATGTCGACTCGTCCTCGTATTTCATTTGACGAAAGAGGGTGGTGTAATTCCTGTCAATGGATGGAGAAAAAAAAGACATTGGATTGGGATGCTCGCAAACAAGAATTGCTGGAGACACTTGATAAGCATAGATCAAAAACAGGAGGTTTCGACTGCGTTGTTCCCGCCAGTGGCGGGAAAGATGGATCGTATGTATCTTATCAATTGAAACATAAATATGGAATGCATCCTCTTGCAGTTACGGTTACGCCTGCGCTTTCTCTCGAATTAGGAAACAAGAATCTTAGAAACTATATCGATAGTGGATATAACCATATTCAGATTACTACTGATGCAAATGCTCTGTGCGCTCTTAACCGTCACGGATTTATTGAAATGGGTTTTCCTTATTTTGGATGGCTTGTTGCAATCCAGGCCGCTGTCGTGCGCTTGGCCGTTAACTTGGATATCCCACTTCTTTTTTATGGAGAAGATGGTGAGGTTGAATATGGCGGATCAACAGAATCGAAAAATCGGGCAATGTATGACATTGCCTATATGAAAAAGATTTATTTAGAAGGTGGTCATGAAAAAGTGTTGCGATCTTCGGGGCTTTCCGATTCGGAATTGTATTTTTTCCTTTTTCCCACAGATGAAGAATTAAAAGGTAAGGATTTGAATATTACTCATTGGTCGTATTTTGAAGCTTGGGACCCATATCGTAATTATTTAGTAGCAAAAGAGCATTGTGGACTGGAAGAAGCTCAGGATAACAATAGTGGTACGTTTACAAATTTTTCGCAGAATGATCAGGCCTTGTATGCACTTCATACCTATATGATGTATTTAAAATTTGGGTTTGGCCGAGCTACTCAGGATGCTGGAATTGAAGTTCGACGAGGTGCTATGACACGTGAGCAAGCTGTTAATCTTGTTCGGCTTTACGATGGGCATTACCCTGAGGAATTCATTCAGACATATCTCACATACTATCAAATGACGCAGGAAGAATTTGATTCGGTTCTTGATAAGTGGGCAAACAAAGAGTTGTTTGAAAAAATTGAAGGTCGCTGGACGCCTATTTTTACGATTGAGTAATGAAAAATAACAAAATTACAATTATCGATTATGGCATGGGTAATACTTGGTCTGTGCTCAATGCTTTTCGTTATCTGGGGGCCGATGCAACGGTTAGTGGTGATCCTGACAAGATTTCCCGAGCAGAGGTTCTTGTGCTACCAGGTGTTGGATCTTTTCGAAAAGCTATGAATACGCTGCGAGAGACTGGTCTTGATCAAGCTATTTTAGACGCGGTTAAGTCGAAAGGAATAAAATTTCTGGGTATTTGTCTTGGGATGCAACTTCTGGGATCGCAGGGTGCAGAAGACGGTGATACAATGGGTCTTGGTTTGATACCAAACAAAGTTGAAAAATTTACATTTCAAGAATCAGGAAAGAAAAAAATTCCTCACATAGGTTTCAATACAGTTCGAAGTACAAGGCAAGATGGCCTGTTTCATAACTTGCCAGAAGCCACTGATTTTTATTTTGTTCACTCCTATCGAATGTTGCTCGAAAATATGAGGGGAAAAGTCGCCGTAAGTAATTACGGAGTTGATTTTCTAGCTGGATTCGAGCTCGATAATATCTATGGTACCCAATTTCATCCAGAAAAAAGCCAGACAAATGGATTAATTTTACTTAGAAATTTTTTGGAGCAATAGTCGAAATGTTAAAAAAGCGTCTTATTTTTGCACTTCTATATGATCAAGGAAACTTCATGTTGAGCCGTAACTTCCGGCTTCAAAAGGTTGGTGATCTGAGTTGGCTTGAGAAAAATTACAATTTTTCTCATATTGCCTTTTCTATTGATGAGTTGGTCGTGTTGGATGTTTCTCGGAAAGAGCGCGACATCAATCGTTTTAGTGATGACCTCAAAACGCTTGCAAAAGGTTGTTTCGTTCCCATTGCAGCTGGAGGTGGTGTGCGTACTCTTGAGCATGCGCGGATCTTACTTCAATCTGGTGCTGATAAAGTGATTATTAATACACCCTTGTTTGACAATCAACAATTGGTGAACAAGCTTGTTGTTGAATTTGGGCAGCAGTGTGTTGTGGCATCTTTTGATGTGAAACAGTCGATAAGAGAGGATTATGAAATCTGGACGGCGAATGGTACAAGGTGTGTTGAAGGTTCGCTTTCTACGTGGCTTGAAAAGATTGCACAGTACGAAGTTGGTGAGCTTTACTTGAATTCAATGGATCGTGATGGAACCGGACAAGGCTACGATATGAAAATCTTGGAGCACTTGCCTACGTTGACACCTATGCCTATAATTTTGGCAGGAGGTGCAGGTAATTTTCATCACCTTGCTGATGGATTGTCACATAAGCAAGTAGATGCTGTTTCGACGGCACATCTCTTTAATTTTGTTGGAAATGGTTTAGAGATATCAAGAAATAGTTTGCGTGAAAAGGGTTTCAATTTGGCACAGTGGGATCGCACTTACAATGCTGAAGTGAGGAGTGCTTAATATGGAGTTGGAGAAAACGAATCCTTTTTGCAATGATGTTGTGTTCATTGACGGTCTTTGGGGAACGGGTAAGAGTTTGCTAAGTCCTATTATTAGCGGGATGGACAGAGTTGAAAAGGTTAAGATAGAACATTTGTATGAATACATATGCATTCTTCATCATCTCGATAAAATGAGTTCTGATGCAGCAATTTGGATGCTGAAAACTTACGCAGATTTATCTCAATATAATAATTTGATAGGTCGTGAGGTTAATCTGCGTTGGCGGGATGATTCTGGTTTTGCTAATAATCCAAATAGTTTAAGGTATATTAAGCGTTTGTTTGGAGGAGAGGGCGATCAGAAGGTTGCGGATATTAATGACAATAACAGAGCTCTTAATATTGTATCCCATATGCTTATGCTCGTTGCAGATAAAATTTTTGAAACATACGGTTGTAGGGCAAAGATTATTGAAGTAGTGCGCCATCCACTTTACATGGTGAATCATTGGAGTTCGTATTTACAACGCTATGATTCTTCTCGAGAATTCACTCCGTCATTTTATCACAAGGAAGAAAAAATTCCTTGGTTTATTGATGGTTGGGAAGATGAGTTTGTTGAGGCGAATGAAATGGATAAGGTTCTGCTTTCCATTATAAAATTATTTGAATGGGCAGATATGTCTGCCAAAAACATGCTTGCTAAGGGAGGGAGTGTTCTTATTCTTAGTTTTGAATCTTTAGTTTTAACTCCAAGTGAGCCACTGCAGCAACTTGAAGATTTTCTAAAACGTAAGCACGGTTCTCGTTTGAAAGCTATCATGAAAAAACAAAAAATGGGGAGAAAAACCATTTCTGCAGGTAAAGGGCACGCTGCATATGGTTGGTCGAAAAAAACGCATTTAAATGAAAAACAAGTTTATCTGCAGTATCTAGAAAATATTAAGACGAATGGCTCAGAAGAGAATGTAGATAAATTTTTACGCTTAATAGAGCTCTACAACGAAAAGTATCCAAGTGTATTATCTCAGTATCAATAGGAGAAAATGTTAGAATGTCGACTTCCAAACCAAAAGTTGTCATAGTTTATCCCTATAAGTTTACGGATAATTATTATCGCAAATATGAAATTCAATTTTTGAAAAAATATTGTAATGTTGTGGTTTGGGAGATGGGGTTTTTTTCATCCTGAATTTGCAGAGGCAATTGCTGTTGAAAACTCAGATGAAGACTGCGTTAAGAGAGTCAAGGGTTGGCGCGATTTCTTCCGGGCGCTACGAGATCTTGGTGCTCCATGGAGAGAAGGAGTTTTTTTTCTTCAGTTTTCGCAACCTGTAAACTTCAGAATGTTTGTTTGCAATCTTATCATTAAGGTGTGGGCAAATAGCGTTATAGATTTTTACAATAGTGGAGTGCCAGAGGTTAGTGTTTTTCAAAAGGATGTTGTATCTGGAGAGATGCGCTCTAAGGTGTCTGTCTGTTTTTTAAAGGCAAAACAATTTCTGAAAGCTCAAGAGTATTCAAGAATTTTTAGAGCACTTCAGTCTCGTTTGACAAAGCTTTTGTCGAGCATGTTCTTTTTGGGGCCTACGCATCAACTTGTTGCAGGTAAAGTAATGGAAGAGAAGTGTCGTGTTAGGGAGTCAAGAAAACAAGTAAAAATTGTCCCGGGTTTGTCGTGGGATTTAAGTAATTCTCTTTCTTATGAGTGCTCAACGAATGAGCCACTTGTTCGTGGTCGCTATGCAGTTTTGTTAGATGGAGCTGAGCCAGCCTTTGCTTCGGATCAAAAGATACTTCAGAGCAAGCCCATTATAACATCAGATAAGTGGTACCCAGCATTAGTTTCTTTGTTTGAGCAATTAGAGTCTGAAACGAATGTCAAAATTGTTATTGCTGGTCATCCAAAAAGTAAATTTTCAAAAAATCCAAAAGAATTTGGATTTAGACAGGTTTTTTATGGGCACACGGAAGAGCTCGTAAAACATGCCGAATTTGTTGTTACGAGATTTAGTACAGCCGTGAGTTACGCCATTATATATGAAAAACCTATTATGCTTGCCTTCGACCACGGATATTTTCAGGGGCCCACTAAGGGGCTGGAACGGATTGACCTGAACATCCTGCCACTGGCGGAGTATGCTGATGTTCTGATGTGTACCCGCGGAATCCTGCGCTCGGTCATTCCGCCAACAGTAACCAAGCCGGTGGTCATGCGTGCCTCAGGCGGAAACTCGATTCTGTCGGAGTTGTCAAATGAAACCATTGCAGTCGATATTGATGATGCCGTGCGCATGGGGGTCTGCGCCATGGCGGCACAGATCTACCTCGGAGCTGAGTTTGAGCACAAATCCATCACCAATGTGATCAAGCTGATTGATTCAGGAATGAAGGTCGGCATCCCGACCCTTGCCGTGACCGGGGTGGGCAAGGATATGGCGCGCGATGCACGCTATTTCGGGCTGGCCACACGAATTGCCGCTGAAATCGGCTCGCATTACGTTAAAAGTTACTTTATCGAGGAAGGGTTTGAAAAAGTTGTCGCCGGCTGCCCTGTCCCGATCGTCATCGCCGGTGGCAAGAAACTGCCCGAGTGTGAGGCGTTGGAGATGGCCTATAAAGCTGTCGACCAGGGTGCGGCGGGAGTCGATATGGGTCGCAACATCTTCCAGTCAGATGATCCGATTGCAATGATCAAGGCGGTATCGCGTGTGGTGCATGAACTGGAAACGTCGGACAAGGCTTTCCAGATGTACAATGACCTGAAGTCAGGGGGTTAAAGCGGAGTCTTCTGCTAAACAACTATTAATACAAGAGTGGATCAAGGGCTGCCAGATCCCGCTTAGCTACTACCCCGTCCCTGATATCGCCTGAGCCGTTGTTTGATCCCAGGCGAGTTCTCCTCTGGCTGCTGGGAGGTATGGCACTTGAAAACAGCCGCTGATTTAGGCAAATTGTGTGTTGGTGCTTGAAAACAGGAAAGAGGAGGGGATGAAATGGCTGTTAGGGATGACAGGAGTGATGTGAAACAGACAACGACAGGGTTTCGAGTCCACTGATGGTGCAATCCCTCCCCTCTGCTAAAAGCAAATTCCTATCCCCCAATCCCTCACATCTGCAAAAAGCAAATTCCTATCCCTTAAACAACTGACAAGACGCTCATCTAACAATGCAAGATACATCTTCTAAGAGACTGACAATAATGTTTGTGGAAAGTGGACAAGCAGGCGGAGGGTCATTTGGTAGTCAATGCCTCCTGATCCAAGGTTTGGACCAAGATCGTTTTCAGGCGGTGGTAGTTTATCTAAATGAAACCCTTTGGGCAGAAAAGATCAGGAAACTAAATTTGCCTGTATTCGTGCTGACAGATCGTCGATACAGTTACGCTGCTAATTCATTTTTTCGTAGAAAACTCAACCAAATTGAGCGTGTTGTCGATCAACATTTTGAACGACTGTATGTATATTTCGTAAAAATTGCCCATCGAAGAACGATAAATGCTCTGAGAGCTATTATTCGGACGCATCAAGTAGATATAGTGCATTTGAATAATCAGTGTAATCGGGACTTGTTTGGGATTGCCGCGTCAGCTCATGAAGGGATCCCCTGTGTCTGTCATCTACGCTCTCATAGGGCAGATGGATTTGGCAGAGCGCGTGCGAATTTTGTTAATAGCAATGTCGCCTGGGTTATTTCCGCGAGTAACGACACACTGGACTACTGGGCAAATCGAGGCATTGATCGCAAGCGTGCTAGTGTTATTTATAATGGTATTGATTCGTCTAAAAGCAACCAGCTATCGAATGCAGCTCTGAAGTCCCGGTTCCGGATTCCCCAATCGGCGTTTTTGTTCGGTGTCGTTGGCTCCCTGACAGCAAGAAAGGGTCATAAATATTTGCTGCATGCATGGAGAATTTTCTCGAAAAAATATCCGAAGGCTTTTCTATTAATTGTTGGCGACGGCGAGGAACGGTCTGAGATTTCAAAAACGATTACGGGATTGGAAATCAGCCATTCTGCCAAGATGGTTGGGTTTCAAGAGGATGGTAGAGCAATCATTGGGGCATTGGATGCTTTTGTTTTGTCTTCAGCTATGGATATTTGCTCGCGAGCAATTCTTGAGGCAATGGCGATGAAAACCCCAATAATCGCGTCAAGAGTTGGAGGTAACCCAGAACTTGTAATGCATGAAGAAACCGGACTTTTGTTTGATTATGGCGATGTACAGGGATTGGTTAATGTCATGGAAAGGATGATCAAAGATCCAGGTGAGAGAGAGAGATTTGTGTTAAAAAGTTACGACAAGGTACAAAGTCAGTTTTCTATGGAAGACTACCTTTCTAAGGTCGAAGAAATTTACGGCGAGGTTATTCAGGTTCGAGATTGAGATATTTGCAAAAAATACCGTCGTTTTTAGACTATCCGCAACGTACCTGCTTCCAGCTGCGGTTAGGTGGGAGCTATCGAAACTAATAAGATTGCTTGTTGAGGTGAAGACTCAAGCGGGGGTATCTGGTAGGGCGCTTTCTCAAATACCCCCAATTACACCCCGGAATGGGGGTTTATTTCTTGCAATTCAATAATAGCGCATGAGAAGAGTATTGCGAGAAAAAACCCCTGTAAATCTATGACTTACAGGGTTTATGATGTGTTGTGATATAAAAAAATGGTGG
>Ga0187833_10006431_pt1 | contig 10859 bp, 11 predicted proteins | sample ETNtaG_37_FD_167968 | JGI IMG/M metagenome (GOLD analysis project Ga0187833, IMG submission 167968) | Marine microbial and viral communities from oxygen minimum zone, Eastern Pacific Ocean - ETNP2014_SV_400_PacBio MetaG (Illumina Assembly) | ecosystem: Environmental > Aquatic > Marine > Hypoxic... | reverse complement strand
AAGGTTCGTCTTCTCTTGGATCGTATCCTACGTATATTGTTGGTATGTCTGTTGTCATTTTCTTCCTGATAAAATTTGGTGTATGTCTTTCCAATTATTTACTCTAATAATTTCAGGATGACTAAAGTCTTGATTGTAAGGACGATCGTATAATAATACATTTAATCCATAATTTAAGCCCACTAGAGCGTTCTTAGGCTTGTCCTCAACCCAGTATAACCCTGTGTTATGAAACTCTGCTAATGCTGAATCTTTGTCTGCTCCTGTGCCTAATATTAGGTAGTTTGAAAAAACTTGTTTGCCAAATAGTTCTTCTAGTCGTCTTTTACGTAATTGTTGTGCAGGAATATCCGAAGTTTGCGAGCTAATTGGTATAAAAGTCCAACCTTCTGCGTGTAGTAGTTTGACCCAAGTTTGTGAATCTGGCATAGGTCGTTGTGTTCCCATCCAAGCACTTCTGTTAAACTCTCTGATCTCTTTTCTAATTTCTGGTATAGTAACACCAAAACGTTCTGCCATTTCGTAAGTGTTTTCTTTATTTTCTAACAATCTATATGGGTGAACTCTACTTCCTCTTTTGTCAAAGTATGTACGTTGTAACATCCATTTAGTAAAATGGTGTTCCCATTCTAATAATACGCCGTCGACGTCTGTAAGGATTATTCTATTTAATATTGGCATCTTCCATGCCTGCTACACGCAATTTAACAATGTTTGTAAGTTGCCATTGTTTTTGGTCTAGTCCTTTGGTAATGCCTAACCATTGGTTTCTTATAAGTGCAAAATCATTAATGAGTTTGTCCATATCAACAATGTCATCTTCACCATCAACATATTTTTCAGCATCTCTACTGGACAATGCTCTGTTATAATTTTCCAAATATTTTCTAAATGTTTTAGATCTTAATCTACGCAATTCAATATTAAGGTATTCAAGTATTGCTTCTATTTGTTGTAGTTGGCCAAATCTTTCTTCTACAATGCCTGGAAGTGTGGCACTAGCCTTTTCAAGATTACCGTATATTCTAACTTCTTTTTTGGCGTTGGTTAACTCTGTGTCAAAGTACTTAATACACTCTGGTATTTTTTCTAAGTTTCTACTTACTTCGTTGTACCAATTAATCATCGTCATATCGATCGTCATCATCTACATTGTCTTCATTATATTCCTCAAAAACTGCTCCAATGGCATTTTCTAGTATTGGATCATATTCTCCAATTGCCTTAATTTCGTTATGCTCTACTCCAATGTCGTCTAAGCACTTTACGAAATCAACTCCGGCGTCTGCCTTTTGTCTATCAGGAATAAAATGGGTCATTGCATTCCACAAACGTTCGATATCTTCATGTGTCATTTCCGCCATTTATTCATCATCCTTAGGTTGGTCATCTTGCGATGCTTGTGATAATTTATCAAAATCATTCATAAGCATATCCAATTTGGTTCCAACCCAGGCTTTTCTGAACTCTAAATGCTCTTTTCCTGTAGAATTTACATATTTTAGCCGATTTCCTTGCTGTGTTAGTACACCTTTTTTCTCAAAAAGATCCACTAGTCCGCTATGAGGATCCATTCCTGTTTCGTAAGGAATTTTCACTTGCACGGATTCAAACGGTTTTGTAAAACGTGTTTTCATTACTTTACAAGCCGCTCTAATGCCACGTGTCTCAGTAATTTTGTTACCTTGTTCGTCTTCTTTAAGTTTTAATTTTTTCATTGCTATTACAATAGATGATGCATATATAAAGCCTTGTCCACCCGATATTTTATCATCAGGGTTAAACATATCTTGTGATGCATATGTGTGGTTAGTTGCAACAAGTCCTACGTTCCATGAGCCAAACATATTGACACAATTACGAACTAATGCTGTTAAAGATTTCGCTTTTCTACCTAAGTCACCTTTCATTTCGCCTCTTTCAAACTGGTCCACATCTGTTGGAGTTAGTAACATACCCAAACTATCAACAACAAATAGTACTTTAGATGCATTTTCTTTGTCATCTTTATTTTCTTCTCGATATAGTTTCATGAAGTCTGATACAGTTTTTGCTACATCATCAACCATGGATAAATTTAATTTTAAAAGTTTTTCTTTGCTAGTATCTACACCGATATCTTTTAACCATTTTTCATCTAAAGCATTCTCAGTATCAATTAAAATTACAAATATTTCTTGCTTTTGTGCTTCTTTAACAACGTTTCCTGATGCAATATAAGACTTACCTGCTTGTGGCTCTCCAGCAAATACAGTTACTTTTCCTAAAGGGATACCTTTGTTAAAATCTCCACTTATTAAATAATTTAACGCATAGTTTCCTGTAGATATCCAATCAGTTGGATCATTAAATCCTACGCCCAATCCTTGTATTGATTTCGTAATACTCTTTCGAAATTTTGTTACGTCAAACGGTTTTGTCATTTTTATAATAAAATCCAGAGGATAACCAATACAATTAATACCCAAGCAGGTACTTGTTTGTATAATACCCAATCGATTACTTTTTTAATTTCTGTTTTCATACTGTCCTTATTATATTACACAAGGCCTTAACTGTCAATAATATTAAAGCCTTGGTAAATGTTAGGTTATTTTGCTTGTCTTGATCTTATAAGTTTCAGAATGTCTTCTGCTCTTTTAGCACTATCACCAACCGGTTGTGCTGTCGAAGTAGAAACAGATTCTGTCACGGCAGTCTTCACTTCAGAATTTGGTATATTTGAAGTTTTTTCTGTTGCAACAGGTCTACTTGCTGTTGGTATAGATACTCTAGCACCTACGCCTGCAGGTCTAAAATATTGCCCATATTTCTCAAGATCATAAGCTTCACCGTCAACAGATTTTTCAAATAATTCTTTGATTATTTTTACTTCTGCATCTGATGGTTGTTTTGGTCTATAGTCTGATAAATTATGTAAGCCAAATTTATCAATATTTGCTCTTTCCGTTTCGTCTAGAGCACGTTCTCTTCTTGACCATTTAGACGTTGAGTAGTCAGCGTATCCACCTTTAGTTGTTTTGTTAACTCTAAAGTCAACTCCTTTTACATAATCAGTTGGTAACTCTTCCATTTCTGGATCAAGTAATGCCGATCTAATTATATTAAAGATTTGTGGACCAATTATAAATCTTCTAATTGGATTTTCTGGTACTGCATCTTCAGTTAATGGATTTGTAACAATAAAGCCTTGGAAAATATAACTTTTCTTTTTCCAATATTTTCTGCCCATGTCTTCCATACTTTTATCTTTAAACCAAGGTCTAACTTCCGTCAGTACTGGACAAGTTTTTCCGTACATTTCCATACACGGTACTTGTACCTGTATTGGTCGAGAGTCAGTTTGACCTTTAATACCTGCAAACGGTAGTTTGATCATGTTTCTTTCAGTCCAGAAAAAAGTGTTACCTTGATCTCTATCAGGTAAGAATCTAATAACTGCTTCTGAGCCTTCGTTTATATTCCAATGTGGATAGATGGCATTGTCGCCACCTGTTGTAGAACCGGAGCGATTCGATTCTTGAGATTTTAACTTCGCTCTTATTTCAGCCAATGTAGCCATAATGTAAGCCTCCTTGTGTGCCTATGTTTGTTTTTGCCTAAATGTATATTAAGCATTACACATAATATACTACTATATTTATTAAATGTCTACTACTATTATTGATTAGTTGGTGAAATTAATGGTATTATTCAACAAGGTTGTTAAGGTATTCGTCCATCTGCTCTTTTTCTTCATCATTTTGTTCTTCACAGCGAAGTGATTGTATTTTGATTTCGTTGTCATATCCAAACATAGAATTTAGATATACGTTAATTCCATGGCGAAGAAGATTGTCGTTTATTATAACATATTCTCTGCAGGTTTTTTCGTCAGAAAATAATAATTGTGTGTTACTAATAACGTTTTCATAACCATTAGGAAATAAAAGAAGTGCTACGATTAACCATTTCATTACCAATATTTAAATGAATAATTGGTAAACTTATATGATAGTTTTTAATGATATGTAGAAAGATATTTTAATCTAGCAATTTGGAGGCCTGCCCCACCTGTAACTTTTTCTTCTTTTTCAACTTTTGCTTTAATTGTTTCTACTATTTTTGTTCTTGATTCTTTTAATGGTTCTGTAATATTTTCGTTTGCTCTTTTTAATGCACTAGCAACGTCTGGATGAGTTGTTAATCCTTTTTTAAGTTTTTCAATAGTACTATGTGCTCCAGAATAGTTACCGCCTTTGTATCTTTTATCAAAAGCAATACCTTTTGCTTGTCTAACTTCTTTATCTGAATATTTGCCTTTTGTGGCACCTTCGTGATCTTCAGATTTCATAAAATCTTTAACTTTAGGTGCTGATCCGCGAAGTTGACTAAAGTTTTTTGACAAATAAGTCATTGCATCTTTGCTGTCTTGTGTTCTGTATATTTCTTTTTCATCTTTATCAAGTACAACATAATTTGTTTTTCCGTCGTCACCTTTTTGCACTGACACATAAGGTTTGATATCTTCAAAAGTTAAACCTTCTAATTCGTTTACTGGTTCAACAGGTGCAACAGTTTTGTTTACCCAGTCTTCAAATCCTGCTGTTTCGTCTTTTGTTTTACCTTTAATATCTTTTTTAGGATTGTAATCACCTGGTTCCATTCTTATTACATCAGCATATGCTGGATCGTCTTGCATTTTTTTGTAGTCGTCAATATATCTTTTTGCTAACTGAATTGCAATTTTTTTATTTTTAATATAGTTGGTATCTGGTTTAAATGTTGCTCCAGTTTCTTTATCAATTCCATCAGCAACTCTTGAAGCAAAGTTTGCTATTCTGTCTTCTGTACCTGTTCTAGTTAACATTCTAGATGCTATATCTGACATTATAGAACTTAACATTGTATTTTTGTCTTTAAATTTTGTAACAGTTACCATTTTGTCTGCTGTATCATCTTTTCTTAAAACTAATTTACTATTAGGATCAGTTAAGAAACTTTGAACAATAGCACCGTGATCAACTGGTGGTTCAATAGGTGCATCAATTGGTTCATCACCTGGATCTAGTTCTGTTACTGGTTCTTCAGTTTTTGTTTTTTCAAATTCAGACATTATTCTGTTAATAAGTGGAAGTGCATCTTCAACTCTGTTGTCTAAATTTTTAAGTGTAAATTTTTCTCTTAATTTAGCAATGGTTTCGTCATCGAATACTTGGTCTTCTGCTGTTTTAAAGTCTTTAGATGCCGCTTCGTAATGAGATTGTTTTGCTATGTTTCTTATATACTCTCTTAAATTTTCTAATTGTAATTTTGTTTTTTCTATAATATCACCAGCATTATCATTTAATTGATCTTTGTGTGAAACATATCTTGAAAATGAATTTAATTTTGCAATATCTTCTGATGTTTTAACAATGTGTTCGCCAAATTCATCATGTGGTCTTCCACCGTTAGCAACGTGTCTTGCCATTGCTCTTGCACCTGCTAGGTGTGTTAATGGATATTTAAATCTTTCACCATCTTCGTTTTCAATGTATAATGAGTCAATGTGTCTTGATCTAGAGCCAGGAATTTCTTCATCTACTTTGCCCGAGTGTCTAACTATTAATCTTGTTTTCTCTAGGTTTTCGTATGATCTTCTTGCTGTGCCTGTAAGGCCTTCTGCTACTGCTTCATTTTTTTCTTTATCTTTGTTCTTATCTTTATCTTTATCCCACATTTTAATATTACTGCCATGAGGAATCGGTTCACCGCCATGAGGAACCGGTCCAATATCTGTTTTTTGAGGTTCTATTTTAACTTGTTTTCCTACTTGTGCTAGAGCATATTCGTCTAGACCTGCTAATTTAGTGATTCTTTGTAATTCTTCTGACATGTCATCAGTATTTACCGTTTTATTCGTATCTGCAAGATTTTGATAATCCTGTTTCGTTAGGTTTGATTTAGTTATATCACGCACATCAAATCTTAATTGATGCTCTACAGCAAAGTCTTTTAGTTCTTTTAAGAAAGCATACCATTCGTCTTTGCTATCTTCGTCTATTTTATCTACTAGATCACGGTTGTAGAACACCTTCATATCCTCACCATCTGCTAACGATATGCTTACTGCTCCATATGTGTCAGCATCTTCTTTAAATTCAAATTCAAAAAATACAGCCTGAGAAGGATCGGCAGTGGGAGCGCCATTTTCGTCGCCTATTTGTATGTTAGAAAATTGTGATCTAATCTTATTAAACAAGTCTTGTGACGTTTTTGGGTTCATATAATGTATTTATTGTACGTTGAACTTTCTTTTAACTTCGTTTAGTGGAGTATTTTTGTCTATCGTATTCCAATCAAATTCACCTATTCTTTGGTACAAGGGTAGTTTTGACTGTCCATACTTAAAACCCCTATCAAAAATTTTAAGTTGTTCTTGAGTAAAACGTTCTTTTTTAGGATATAGTTTGCTAGATATAAATTTAAATAATTTTACTTCCCAATTTTTAGTTCTATCATCATTGCCCATTGTAAATCCAATAACAAATGCTTCGTCATTATTGGCTTGTCCTTTGTCAAGGATAACATGAACGTAATCATGGTCATTTAAAGCTGACGCACCATGTAAATGTAATAGTGATTTTGGATTTTCCATAAGCCAAACTAACCAAGGAATATCGCCTTTATCTTTAGTTGTATCTTTCGCTAGAAAGTTATCTACTGCTTCTTGTAAAACCATATTATCCATATAAGTTAGCAAAAATGGGCATTGGTGCTGTCCATTCAGATGTTCTATCAGTCCATCTTTCAAATATTTTAGGATCGAAATCTGCTAATACTTTTATCATACGTGTCATTAGTAAACAAGCACTAACTAAATCGTCATGTTGTCCTGGTTTTCCTTTATAACTCATACCTGTTGCAACAAAATCTTTTAATTCAGATATAAGCAATTTAGAGTTAATTTTCATTTTGTCACTTTCAACTAATTCTTTAAATTTAGTACAAGCATCAATTTTAAATTTAGCAGTAGTGTTAAATCCTCTTCTAAATTTTCTTCTGTGACCTTTTCTTATAGGTTCACTTAAAAACATACCTTCAATATTTTCTTCGCCTATGTCCATAACTCTCATAAGTGCGGCCTCTCCAATTGTATTATTTTCCATTGAATAAAAAATTTGTGGTGTTGCTGTTGAATCTTTTTCTACTATGGTATCGTGAATATGTTTATTAATTCCTTGTAATATTCTAACCTGTTGGTTCATAGGTGTTTCGTTATGATGCCATTCACCAATTTGATCAAATGTTGGCAGTTCAAATACTTGTATTGCCGCATAGTCACCACCTGTACCCATGCTTGGATCTAATGATATCATATATGTGTATCCTGGAGTAGGTCGTTTATACCAACGCACTTGTCCTGTATTTTCAATTGGAAGTGTTCCTTCCATTTCTGCTAATGTTATCGAGTTAATTAACGTCTCGTCAAATATTATAAATTCACATTCGTGTTCTCGTCTAAATCTTTCTTCACCTATTCTAGCTTTTTCAGTTTCTGCCCATTCTTCATCACGTTCAGGATGTTCTGACCAGTGAGCAGACATGGCATAAAAACCGTTTGTGCCTACTATTTTATCGTTGCCATATTCGTCAAATTTTTTATTAGCTTCTTTCCAAATTAACGCAAATTGATCTTCATCAGAGTTTGGAGTTGATGTAATCATACATTTACCTCCTGTTGACAATGTAGGAGATAGTGAAGCCCAAAATTCCTTTGCTTTATCTGGTGGTTGCACAAACGCAAACTCATCACAATATATCATTGTTAAAGACATACCCCGTCCAGTATTTTCAGTTGTAGTAGTTGCCATTATTCTTGAACCATTGTCAAATTCAATCGAATTTCTATTGTATTGTAGAACACCGGCCTTAATCCATTCAGGTAACATCTCATATGCAAATCTTACACGTGACATAATGTCAGATGCACCTGCGTATTTGTGTGCCGCAATTAATATATTTGAATCTGGATGAAACATAGCATACCATATAATGTATCCAGCCGCACAGGTTGTTTTGCCTGTTTGTCGTGGTAGCATTGATACCGAAAATCTGTGATTATTGTATGATTCAACTAATCTTCTTTGAAAAGGATAAGGATGAAAAGCCATTTCTCCTTTAGTTGGATGTTGTATTCTCATAAACGTTTCCATGAAAAACAAAGGTCCAGTCTTTGGGTCCATACACTGTTCGAGTTGTAAGACTTGTTCTTTAGTGTATTTGTGCTTTTTGTGAGCACGTTTTACTTGTTCACTATCTAACGATACGTATGCCATATGCTGTATTTAAGTTAATTTTAAGTTGAGTTTTAATCTTCTAAATCGGACATTGTGTCATAACTTATTTCGTATTCCATATGTCCGTTTCTTATTGGTGGATATTTTCTAGGTGTAATAGTAGGTGAACCGTTTGAAAAGGTAGTTTTTGCAGAATGTATATATGCAATTCTATTTTTACCATTTCCTAATTCTCTTACACCTGTAACTATTTTATTTTTAGAGGATAATCTTTTTATTTTACCACGTGCATTTTTTGGTTTAAAAGAACTTTTCTTTTTTCTTTTTACAATTTTTTCCATTATACAAGCAACCATACCTGCTACCTGTGGGGATGACATTGATGTTCCTGATAATTTTCTTAAGCCATGTCCACTATTCCCAGGAACCGATGCTTTTGATGTATCAATCCATGCACTTTGAATATATCTTCCTGGTGCATATACATCAACACGTCCACCATAATTTGAAAATGTTGTACGTTCGTCATTAGAGTTTGTGGCTCCAACTGCAATACATCCTTTTGCTGATGTTGGAGAAGATCCACGATGTGGGTACCATTCCCAATAACCATCTTCAACGTAATAGTCTCCCCACCAATCTGATGTACAGTATTTGTCTTCATAGTGACTATCTTTTTTTCTATCCATTATGTGGTTGCTATTTCCTGCCGCACCTACACATATAATTCCATCTTTAATCATGTCTTCAATTTCAGCATCAACGGAATAAACCCTATATGGATGATAATCTTCGTAAGACTTTGTAGGATGATTATAAGGATACCATTTATAGTAACCCCAACTCATATTAACAACAGTTGGCCTGTCTTGTCCGTTATGAAATTGTCTTACTAATTGTAAAGCTTCTAATACACCTAGTTGATCAGTATCAAAAATTTTCATTGAATAAATTTTTGCATCTCTGGCCCAGCCTTGTGTATTACCACACATTATACCTGCAACGTGTGTACCATGTCCGTGTTCGTCAGTATAAAATGAACCACCTAATCCTGCTTTCCATTGGTGTTCAATAAGTCTTGAATCACCTTCTGCATTTGTAAATTCACAATGATCTTTTTTAACAGCCGTATCAATTATTACGCAGTTAATATTTTTACCTGAAAGTCTTTGATGAAATTCAGTAGGTAAAGGAATGTCAATAGTTGTGCATCTTGCCAATCCCCAGTTGTGTGCAGAACCATTTGGTGTTGCACTTGTATCTGGATTGATTGTTTGTGATTTTGTTGCGTTAAGTTTTCGTATTTGTAAATCGTCTAAGTGTGCTTTTTGTTGAAACCATTGAACGCCGGCCACTCCTTTTACGTCATCCAAATCAGATTGATCACAATTAATCATGAAATTACGCCTGCTTAAAGGCATATCGTCTACTACTGTGTATCCTCTGCTTTGTATAGCAGTTACTACAACGCTTTTAGTTGCAGTATCTAATATTGTAATAATAGTTTGTGCCATCGTTAGCTGTATTTACTGAACGATTATTAAGGATTTTCTACTATTATGTTAAGAAAAATTAACTGTTTATATCAGATTTTTGTAGATTAACAGCACATGGTCCTTTTGCCGCCTCTTCAATATCAAATGTTATTTGTTCACCTTCTTTTAGGGCACGTAAACCCGCGGCTTCCACAGCCGTTCTATGAACAAACACATCTTTTTCTTCTTCGCCTCTGGTAATAAACCCAAAACCTTTTGTAGGATTATACCATTTTACTTTTCCTGATGTACTCATATATTATTTTTGATTATTTTTTTGCCATTGCTTTTTTGATAGCAATATCTTTAGATTTCATGTAGTCTTTTGAATCTACATCTCCATCCTTGTCTTGATCTTTTCCTTTTTTTTCAGTAACCTTCGCCGCTTCTTGATATGATTTTTTAAATCCTTCATATTGAGTTCTTAATGAATTAGATAACTCTTCTTCAGTAGGTTCTTCTTTTATTGCAAGTGGATTGTCACCTGGATATTCTTTTCTTACTTGTTGTTTTTGTCTATTTAAACCACCCGAATGAACATTAACTAGTGTGTCAACATCGTCAATTTTTTCGTCTGGTTCATTATCCCAAGTTTCTTCTGCTTGTTCACCACCATCATTTTGAGAAATAACATCTCTTATTTTTCCCATTTCACCAGAACCAACTGCATCATCACTTGCTGGACAATCTTGTGGTGCATGGTCTTGTTGTCCATCATGATCATGATCATGATCTGCATCGTTTTCTGCTGGTACTTCTGCACCAATTTCGTCTGGTGTTACTTGATGTACACCTGCAAGTTTCATGATTTGCATTAACATACCTGCTTCTTCTGGTGTGTCAGCAGTCATTGTTATTGCTTCGTCTACTTTTTTTGCTTCGTTTACTTGTTTTTTACCTTCTGTTGTCATTGTATTTGTATTTAGTTCTTTACTCTCTGCTTGATCAGGATCTAATTCTTGTGATTTATATTCATCTACTGCTTTTAATAAAGCATCTTGGTCTAATCTGTTTAAAACACCAGACACCATATATGCTTGGTCTCTACTAAAATTAATATCTA
>Ga0187833_10006428_pt1 | contig 10862 bp, 8 predicted proteins | sample ETNtaG_37_FD_167968 | JGI IMG/M metagenome (GOLD analysis project Ga0187833, IMG submission 167968) | Marine microbial and viral communities from oxygen minimum zone, Eastern Pacific Ocean - ETNP2014_SV_400_PacBio MetaG (Illumina Assembly) | ecosystem: Environmental > Aquatic > Marine > Hypoxic... | reverse complement strand
TTGGACTGGCAAGTGCCCCCCACTGGCTGGTGTTTATCGATACGTTAACGACTGCTTCAACAATTAATGATAAGCCCAACTGTCATTTCTACTCAGAATCACTCTTTCAGTTTGTCGACACTATTTTTCCTTGGATCCGTAGCCGTCCATGGTCGGAGCCAGTCATCAATGTATTTATATTTTTAGCAGCCTCGAATGCGTTGGTAGGAGATCGGCGACTGTATAAGAGCGCTGAATTCTGGATGGTGTTATTGCCGCTAGTCGGATTATTGGGATTTGCATTCGGCATTGTGCCAAATGCCATATGTAAGAGAATTCCTTTCATTGGAGAAATTCATCACATTAATGCGACGTTTGTTACTGCCGCAATTCCTTTTGCAATATTTTTGGCTGGACTCGGTTTACGACAATTGATATTGGGGATAGCGACCAGTTGGGGGAGGGCCGGGCGACTGGCCATCACGATTGGTTTGGGATTTTTGCTTGCGTACTGGGCTTTCCCTCCTTACATCTCTGATAATCGTCTTTTCAGTGCAGCAGGTCTGCTGGTTTCTGCAGGCATTGTTGGCACAGTTTGTCTATTTTGCGCCGGCATCTTGCTGTATCGAAAGAATCGCTTTTATTCGGGCAAGGCCATATTGTTTCTCTTTGCTTTGTTTGGACTGTCTCATTTTTATCATGGGCTACACCCCGAAACGGGATGGGAAGAGCTTGATGAATTGGTGATTAACCCCACGCCTCGTGCAGATCTTCTCGAACCTTCAGCGGCAGTTACTTCTTTGGGTTACTTGCTGCCGGATGACATGATACATAGGACCTCTTCATCAGTGGCAGTTATCCTAGAGTTAGCTCGGCTAAATGGCGGTCACCCAGATTTAATTAACGAATACGAGGGTACTTTAAAAGATGCAATAGGACGTTCGAGTAGTCGTTTGATGATTCAGCATCATGCGGCAAACTTCTTACGTGGGGTGGGTGCAAACCGGTGGCTTGATAACCCTGCTCGAGTTCTTGGGATTGGTACGGCACCCATGCCTGGTTTCTACTCTTTCCTTTATTTGGAGAGCCTTAATGGGCCGGATGCGCTGTGGAACCCAAAATATCTAGAGTTTCTAGACGCGATGGGCTGGGAGCCTAAAAGCGGGTGGGGTTGGTTACGCGTCATGAACTCGGATCAGGTTCAACAACATGAGATATTGCTTGATGTCTTGAACGTGCGATACCTGATGTCGCAGAGGCGGATCAAAGATATGCGGCATATGGTGAGTGACTACGTCCGGTTCAGTCAGCGCGACCTGCGGGGAAAAAACAAAGGTGCAGGCGATTTACCTCGTTTGTCGTTGCGCTGGTTAGATGTGAGTACGGATCGCGTGAGTTGTCACTCTCAAGGACAAGGATTGAAAGATGACGGCCTAATTGATAACACCTTCGCGGTCGAGATACAGATTCCAGAGAGACTGCTGCCAGTCACAATTGAAGCGCTAAGACTGGAAAGAAAGGCGCCTTTCGGGGTTAATCATACTGGGGGTGGGAATTATGTGCTTGGTGTGGCGCTAACGGAGAATACGCCTTTAATTAACGGGCCGAATGGGGAGATAAACCTCAGGGTCGATACGCCAACTTTTCGGGCATTGCTTTTTGCGTGCGCTGATGGCCACGATCTTACAGATACCGAATATCATCTCAGGGTAGCCTACCCATCTGGGACCCGACAGATTGTTAAGGTCGCAGATTTAGATATGCAAGTTTGGGAGCGAAAAAATGCGTGGCCACGAGCATTTTTTGTTAACGAGGTGGCGAGTTACGATACGTTGGAGACGCTTGCCCAATTTTTTCAGAGTTCAGGTGGGCTACCTCTGGCGGCGGTGATGGATGATGCCGTGATTTTGCCCGTGGTTACACGACAGGTAGTGCCTGCGCGATCTTATCAAATTACAACTAACTCCACGTCGTTTGAAGTAAACGCGCCATCAAGAGGAATGATTGTCCTTACTGAGACACATGTTCCTAAACATGTACACGTTGTTGTAAATGGTCAAAAGGGAAAGGTAATTACTGTTAACCACGCCTTCCGCGGCGTGGAGATTCCCGACGCGGGGCAATATACGATTAAGTTTTTTTATCGGCCCCGATTGTGGTATCTGTCATGGATTATGTCGGTAATAGGGTTGCTGATATTCGGGTTTTGTATCTATCGAGTAAGGCTTATTGATAAAAGTGTCCGATACTGATCGAGGACTTGAGATAACTACTACCTCATGGCCCGACCAGGCACCCTGCGAGCTGAAAAAGGGACTGGCACGTTGCTTTGGGTTTTACAATACCCGGCGTTATCACACCGCTTTGGATAGACGGACACAGGCTGCCTTTTACTTTGGTGCAGCGGCTATGCCTGAAACGGGCAGGGGTTCCACTTACGGGGCTGCCCAGAAATGAGACCCCTTGTCGCCTTCAGACGGAGGATTAAAGGCCCAAGGACTGGTGTAGGGATCTTGTAGGGCCTAGTTGAAACCTATTATCGGCGAGTTTTTGAGGAATAAATGTCCTGGAAATAAGACTGTGACAATACCTAGACATAATGGTAGGCCAATCAGATATTGCCACCAGGTGGTCGGGCCTTTCCAATTTTTTTTGACGGCCGTTATGCCTGCTCATTACCTAACTGGTGATGGATAGGTTTCTAAAGGGGGCAGCCCGCGCTCACTATAGTTTTTTGCCAAACTCTGGAATAACTTAATGCAAGATCTCGAAAAATCTTATACGAATAGAAAGAAATCTGTTTCGTGTGCCAAAATTGTACGAGATGGTACTCACATCTACTATGAGTGCAAGATAACTTTGACGGACTAATTGGCTGATCATCAGACTGCTTTTAGTCTTTGAGGACAGTTATTTCCGGTACAATGGATTTGATGAGCGACCAACCCAGAAAATGCCCGTTATGCAAAAATGATCGCGTAGAGTACGAATTTCGTGCAGACGAGTATCGTTTCTACCGTTGTCCAGAATGTGAGTTACTCTTTGATTCATCGTTTCCAGAATCTGAGAAGGATGCTAACTGCAACACTTTATCAGGGATTCATCCCAATTCATTACTGCCGCCTGGCTCCAGAGCGCCATCTACAGTTATCCTTGCGAGGCTGAGGCAGCACAGTGTCGACCCTCTTCGTAGAATCGTCGTAGCCGGGCCTCACGCAGCTGATCTTGAAGAACTGGCCAATGGAAAAAGCATTGCGGTTATTCAGGCAGGTGTCGCGGGTGATACTCAGGGGCAGGTTGACGCCTGCGTTCTAATCGAGACTCTTGGTTATAGTACTCATCCACTCGAGCAACTCTCGCTCGCGCATGCTCTGATGGTCTCGGGTGGGACTCTATTGCTGACCCTGCCGACGCTGGATAGTCCGGCCGCACGAATAAAAAAAGGGTTCTGGAAAGAATTCACAGCCGGTCGGGTCGCGTATTTCAATACTCACAATCTCTCGGCATTGTTGGTTCGCTGTGGGTTTTGCGATATCCTGACCTGGAAAGATGATGATGGGATTGTCCTTGTCTGCAGGAAAGTCAAGGAGCCCGTAATACCGCGCCTACCTCGACTCTCCATAGTGCTTCCGGTCTTCAATGAGCAGGCAACCTGCAAAGAACTGATCGATACAGTGCTGGCAAAAAATATCGAGGGTGCAGAGCGCGAGATTGTGATCGTGGAGAGTAACTCAACCGATGGCTCGCGGGAGATCGTCCGGGCCTACGAAGGGCATCCGGGTGTCCGGATAATCTACGAGGAACGGCCCCGCGGCAAGGGCTACGCCGTGCGTAATGGTCTTGCCCGTGCCACGGGCGACGTACTGCTGATACAGGATGCGGACCTGGAATACGATATCGACGACTACGATGCTCTGCTGGAGCCATTATTTTCTCAAAAGCAGCTTTTCGTGTTGGGTTCGCGGCACAAGGGCGACTGGAAAATGCGCAAATTCGAGGACCGCAAGTGGCTCAGTACAGTGTTCAATTTTGGTCAGGTGTTTTTCACCTGGCTGATCAATGTAGCCTGTGGCACCCGTCTCAAGGACCCTTTCACCATGTACAAGGTGTTTCACCGGGAATGCCTCTACGGCCTTGAACTTGAAGCAAACCGTTTCGATCTGGACTGGGAAATCGTCATCAAGTTCATCCGCAAGGGATTCGTTCCCCTTGAGATACCGGTGAATTATATCTCGCGCTCCTTCAGCGAAGGCAAGAAGGTCCGACCCTTGCGTGACCCGATACTCTGGGTTCGTGCTTTGTTAAAGTTTCGTTACGGGCCCCTGTACAGTAGTGACATCAACGAAGGGCATCCACAATGAGGACAATGGTGACTGGTGCTGCGGGATTCATCGGCAGCAATCTAGTAGACCGCCTGTTAGCAGATGGATTTCAGGTTGTCGGCTATGATAATTTCTCCACCGGTCAGCGCTCGTTTCTCAATGACGCTTTAGCAAGCAGTAAATTCGAATTGGTTGAAGCCGACCTGCTCGATGAGGTGAGCCTGGGCGAGGCAATGCGGGAAGTGGAATTCGTCTGGCATCTGGCAGCGAACGCCGATGTGCGTTTCGGCATCGAGCAGCCTTGCCGAGATTTGGAACAGAACACTATTGCCACGTCCAATGTGCTTGAGGCTATGCGCCAGAACAATGTTCGTAATATCGCTTTTTCTTCGACCGGATCCGTCTATGGGGAATCGAGCGTAATTCCAACGCCAGAAGACTGCCCCATGCCAGTGCAGACCTCGCTTTATGGGGCGTCAAAACTCGCCTGTGAAGGCTTGATCAGTGCCTACTGCGAAGGTTTCGGGATGCGTGGCTGGATTTTCCGCTTCGTCTCTATCCTCGGCGAGCGCTACACTCATGGTCACATTTTTGATTTCTATCGTGAGCTACTGGATGATTCGTCGACCCTGCATATTCTCGGTAATGGACGACAGAGAAAGTCTTATCTCTATGTTCAAGATTGTCTGGATGCGATGTTTCAGGCGGTGCAAGTTGCTCCGGATGCTGTCAACCTGTTGAACCTCGGTACCGATGAGTATGTCGAGGTCAATCAATCGGTCGATATCATCACCGCCCATCTCGGTGTGACGCCCGAACGCACCTATGCTGGTGGGGAGCGGGGCTGGATCGGGGATAATCCCTTTATATTCCTTGACTGCAAACGCATGCGATCATTGGGCTGGCAGCCACAATACAGTATCCGCGAAGGTATATTGAAGACTCTAAAGTGGTTGGAACAGAATCACTGGGTCTTGGAGAATCGACAATGAAAGTTTGTGTGCAGGGTCTTTGGCATCTAGGGACCGTCACGGCCGGATGTTTAGCTTCCGTCGGACATGATGTAACAGGCCTGGATTTTGACATCCAAACTATTAGAAATCTCCAGCACGGAATACCACCTATAAGCGAGCCTGGCCTTAGCTCCTTGATTGAAAAAGGTTTACATCGCGGTAATCTCAAATTTGCCAGCAAAGTGGAAGATGCAGTGAACGATGCCCAGGTACTATGGGTGACCTATGACACTCCTGTTGACGAGAATGATCAAGCTGACGTGGACTTTGTTTTCCAACAAATTAACAAAGTGCTACCGTTCCTTAACAGCAATACGATCGTGCTCGTGTCCTCACAGATGCCGGTTGGGTCTATAAAACAACTTGAAGATATTGCGTTAACAGAGTGCCCCGATAAGAATCTGAGTTTTGCTTATTCTCCAGAGAATCTTAGATTAGGCAAAGCCTTAGAGGTCTTTTTGGATCCTGATCGGGTGATTATCGGTGTTCGTGGTTCAGAAGACAGGCTTGCACTGAGTAAATTGTTCGAGGAAATCACAGATAATATCGCTTACATGGGTGTCGAGTCGGCAGAAATGACAAAACATGCCATTAATGCCTTTCTTGGGATGTCAATAACCTTCATCAACGAGGTTGCAGCGATCTGTGAAATTGTCGGTGCGGATGCTCGAGAGGTAGAGGTAGGCTTGAAATCTGAAACACGCATCGGTCCCGCCGCTTATCTGTCGCCTGGCGCTGCATTCTCAGGCGGGACGCTTGCGCGTGACATTAGGTTTTTGCAGAAGGTTGGATCAACAAATAAGTTGATTAATCCGCTAATTGCAGCGGTTGTGAAAAGTAACGATGAGCATAAGAAGTGGATTCAACGGCGAATGCGGTTGGTAATTGGTGATTTAAGAGGCAAGCGTGTCGCTGTTTGGGGCCTTACCTATAAGCCTGGAACAAGCACGCTTCGTAGATCACTTTCGGTAGAGACGTGTAATTGGCTTCGCGATCAGGGCGCACAGGTTATTGTGCACGACCCATCTGAATGTGAGCTACCAGATAATTGGGTAAATGAGGTCGAGCGAGTAGAAACGCCATTGGAAGCATTGCAAGGAGTGTGCGCATTGATAATTGGCACCCAATGGCCAGACTACCAGACGGTTAGTTTACAGGACATCCAAAATACAACAGAGAGAGGCTTCCCAGTATTTGATAGCAATAGATTTCTAAGTACCTTGGATGCAAGCCCTGCTATCTCATATTTCTCAGTAGGGGTTGGATAATGGCTGCTTTTTCATCACAACTGACTCTGCAAAACAAAGCAGCGATCATTACGGGTGCTAGCCAAGGGCTTGGGTTTGAGATTGCGAAACAGTATGTCTTAGCGGGTGCATCAGTCATGTTATGCGCTAGGGATAAAGACGTGTTGTCCGCAGCCACTAAGAGTCTGCGTTTGATGGCGTCGAGTGAGTCGATAGTGTTAAGTAAGGTAGCTGATGTGTGCGAGTCTGTCGAGGTCGATGCGCTTGTTAATTCCACCATAAAGAGGTTAGGGAGCATTGATATTTTGGTCAATAACGCGGGAGTCTATGGTCCAAAAGGCCCAATAGATTCCATTCTTTGGGATGACTGGGTTCAGGCAATTAACATTAATCTCCTGGGATCGGTGTTGATGTGCCGGGCAGTAGTGCCTCACATGAAAAGCAAAGGCTATGGCAAGATTGTTCAGTTGTCCGGTGGTGGAGCGACAAACCCAATGCCAAACCTCAGCTCATACGCTGTAGCTAAGGCAGGTATCGTACGATTCATTGAAACGCTGGCACTGGAAACGGCAAAGCACACGATCGATGTGAATGCGATTGCCCCCGGAGCATTGAATACCCGAATGCTCGATGAAATTATCGATTCAGGCCCAGGAAAAGTTGGAAAGGAGTTTCATGAGCGAGCTCTGGAGCAGAAGGCATCGGGGGGCGCAGGGTTGGAAAAAGGCGCAAAACTTGCCGTATTTCTCGGTTCTGCTGCCAGTGACGGTATCTCAGGACGGCTGATAAGCGCATTGTGGGATCCCTGGCAGGATCTCGCTCGGCATAAAGAAGAACTGGCGGATTCGGATATCTATACATTGCGCCGGGTCGTGCCCGCTGATCGAGGTGCCCCCTGGTGAGTGGGGGAATCGGGATTATCGGCTGCGGTCTTATCGGTCGCAAAAGAGCGAATGCCCTGGGCGGCCGGCGGCTCGCCGCATGCGCGGACCTCGACCGCTCGCTTGCTGCAGCACTGGCCGCCTCGGCTTCTGACTGCTTGGCAACGGATGACTGGCGTGAGGTGGTCAATCATGACGATGTGGCTGCTGTCATTATTGCCACGCCGCATCACATGTTGGCTGAGATCTGTGCGGGTGCTATCGACGCGGGCTGCCACGTGTTGGTCGAAAAGCCGGCGGCACGAAATGCCGATGAGTTGCGCCCTCTGCTGCGTTTGGTAGAAGAAAAGAAGGTGTTGGTGCGGGTCGGATTTAACCACCGATACCACCGTGCTGTTCAAAAAATGCGTGAGATTATTGATTCGGGCGCGTTGGGATCGCTGATGTTTCTACGCGCCCGTTATGGTCACGGCGGACGGGTTGGCTATGATCGAGAATGGCGGGCACAACCGTTGCTTTCAGGTGGAGGAGAACTCATCGACCAGGGAGTGCACCTGATTGACCTCGCCCGATGGTGCCTGGGTGACTTTGTCAGTATCGAAGGGATTGCTCAGACCTGTTACTGGGATATGCCCGTAGATGACAACGCTTTCCTCATGCTCAGGACAGCCAAGGAACAGACAGCCTTTCTGCACGCCAGTTGTACCGAGTGGAAGAACATCTTTTCCTGGGAACTTTCTGGGAAAAATGGCAAAGTGCAGATAGATGGACTGGGGGGCAGTTATGGGGTTGAGCGCTTGACCTGGTACCGGATGTTGCCGCAGATGGGCCCCCCGGAGACCACTGCCTGGGAATTTCCAATGGCAGATAATTCCTGGGAAGTCGAAATGAACGAATTCTTCCAAGATATTGAGAACAGCCGACAGCCAGTTCCAGGCCTTGCAGATGCGTTGGCAGTGCTGGATATTGTTGACAAGATTTACGAGCGTAGTGGCTATGATCATCGCACGTAGTCCGCTACGCATCAGCCTGGGCGGAGGTGGTACCGATTTGCCCTCGTATTACCGTGAGCACGGCGGTTTTCTTATTGCTGCCGCTATCGACAAATATGTCTATGTCACTGCGATGCGACCGTTTACGCCAGGTATTTATCTCAAATATTCAGAACTGGAGCGAGTAGACACGGTATCACAGGTGCGCCACCCGATTGTTCGTGAGGCGTTGGATCTGTTGGATTTTAATACCCCGCAGATTGAGATCACCACACTGGCCGATATTCCTGCCGGTACCGGACTGGGCTCATCGGGCAGTTTTACCACTGCGCTGTTGCGCGCTCTTTGTGCTCATAAGCGGCGCCTGGTACACCCTCAGGAGTTGGCCGAAATGGCCTGTTATGTTGAGATCGAGAAGTTGGGTGAACCGATCGGCAAGCAGGACCAGTACATCGCAGCCTATGGTGGTGTTACCTGTTTTGACTTCAATCCCGATGACAGCGTGTCGGCAGTACCTCTGGATATTGACACGGAAACTTTGCACAGTCTGGAGGATAATTTGCTGCTTTTTTTTACGGGGTTTTCTCGTAGTGCCAGTAGCATCCTCGCAGACCAGAAAGCCAGAACCCGAAAAAATGATTCGGATATGCTGAACAACCTGCATTACGTCAAGGAGCTTGGCCTACGCAGTCGCCAGGCATTGGAGGCGGGCGACCCGGTGCTGTTCGGTGAGCTCATGCACGAGCACTGGGAGCATAAGAAAAAGCGTTCGGGGGGGATGAGTAACCCGAAAATCGACGAGTGGTACGCGTTGGCGCGTGGGAACGGTGCTATCGGGGGTAAATTGGTGGGTGCTGGCGGCGGCGGCTTCCTGATGTTCTATACTGAAGATCGGGAAAAGCTCAAAGAGGCGATGGCGGCCGTCGGGCTTGAAGAAGTACGCTTTCGTTTTGATTTCGAAGGCACGACCACTTCGGTTACTTGAGCGCCATGCTGCCGGTTGCAATTCTGGCCGGTGGGCTCGCAACCCGCCTGCGTCCATTGACCGACAGCCTTCCCAAAGCGCTGGTACCGGTTGCAGGCCGACCATTCCTACTGCACCAACTTGATTACCTGTGCGCTCAGGGTATTAGCCGGGTAGTGCTCTGTACAGGTTATCGGGCCAGTCAGATCAAGGCGGTGGTGGGAGACGGGTCTGATTGCGGCGTCGAGGTCAGTTACTCTGAGGACGGTGACACACTGCTGGGTACGGGCGGTGCGATCGTCAAGGCCCTGCCATTACTGGGCCCGGCATTTTTTGTACTGTATGGCGATTCCTTTTTACCGGTTGGGTTTGATCAGGTCGAATCGCGCTGGCGGCAAAGTCATTTGCCTGCGTTGATGACCGTTTTTCGTAACGCTGGACAGTGGGATACCAGCAACGTGCTCTTCGAAGACAGTAAAGTGGTCGAATATAATAAGCGTGTACCGCGGCCAGAAATGCACTATATCGACTATGGCCTTGGTGTTCTCTCGGCAGAGCTTCTCATGGATCATCGTGCCGCAGGCCCATTTGATCTTGCTGATCTTTATCATGAGCTCTCGCTTGTCGGAAAACTGGCGGGACTTGAGGTCTTCGAACGATTTTATGAAATCGGGTCACCACAAGGCCTGGTGCAGGCCGAGGCCTATTTCAGCAGGACCCATGCACAATAAGGAAGCAACTGCCATGACATATACCCAACAGCACCTTGAGGAGGCATCCCAAATCATTGCGGAGTTGGACACCAGCGCCATTGAGTCGATGGCGGAACTGCTGGCGAAGGTTCGTGAAGACGGTGGGCGGCTGTTCTTTCTTGGAGTAGGGGGGAGCGCAGGTAACTGTTCGCACGCTGTCAACGATTTTCGCAAAATTGTTGGGTTGGAATCCTATGCGCCAACAGACAATGTGTCCGAACTGACTGCCCGTACCAACGACGAAGGCTGGGATACGGTTTTCGTCGAATGGCTCAAGACCAGCCGGCTGGGCCCGAAGGACGCGGTTTTCGTGTTTTCGGTTGGGGGTGGCAACCTGGAGCAAAATGTCAGCCCGAACCTGGTCAAGGCGCTGCAGCATGCATGCGATGTTGACGCCCGTATTACTGGGGTTGTTGGCAGGGACGGCGGATTCACCGCAACGGTAGCGGATGTCTGCCTGGTCGTGCCCACGGTCAATCCTCAGACCATTACTCCACATTCAGAGGCATTCCAGGCGGTGATCTGGCATCTGCTGGTCTCCCACCCCGTACTCAAAGCCCGCCAGACCAAGTGGGAGTCAACTTCTTGAGAGGGGCAGTTTTTCTCGATCGGGACGGGGTGATAAATCAGGCGCTGGTGCGCGGCGGCCACCCTTTCTCGCCCGCTAGTGTTAGCGAATTCGCCTGGGTGGCCGGTATCCATGCTGTTGCCG
>Ga0187833_10006427_pt1 | contig 10864 bp, 5 predicted proteins | sample ETNtaG_37_FD_167968 | JGI IMG/M metagenome (GOLD analysis project Ga0187833, IMG submission 167968) | Marine microbial and viral communities from oxygen minimum zone, Eastern Pacific Ocean - ETNP2014_SV_400_PacBio MetaG (Illumina Assembly) | ecosystem: Environmental > Aquatic > Marine > Hypoxic... | reverse complement strand
AGAAGCGTGAAGAGAATCTTCAGGACACGCCGATTTCAGTGACAGCTTTTACTGCGGATGCAATTGAAGTACTGGGATTTCGGCAATCAGTTGACATCACAGCACAAACGCCCAATTTCAGTGTTGGTTATCCTAATGGCGATACCGGCGTTCCTGCGCCGTTTATGCGTGGGGTTGGACTCAACGATTTCGGAGTACTCAACCAGGGGCCCATAGCGGCTTATACTGATCAAACATATATCTCGTCCAATGCGGCACAGATTTTTCAGTTGCTCGATGTCGAACGGGTGGAGGTGCTGCGTGGTCCTCAGGGAACCCTGTACGGGCGCAATGCAACTGGTGGCGCAGTGAATTATGTTTCCCGCAGACCGACTTTGGAATGGGATGGCTGGGCTAGAGCAGGCGGCGGCAGCTGGGGATCAACTAAGCTTGAAGGCGCAGTGGGTGGACCGATCGGAGACAAAACGGCGTTTCGCGTTTCGTTGCTGAAAAGTGATTCTGACGGATGGATGAAAAACCGCCTCACAGGTAATGACCAGCAGGGTATTGATGAACTGGCCTGGCGGGTTTTGCTAGAATCTGAAGCAACGGAAAACCTAAACATTCTGGTGAATGTACATGGGGGCAAGACCCAATCTGACTCTCCTCAGTATCGTCATTTGGGTGTCTGGGAAGCAGATGGCAGCGGTAACATGTGCAGCAATGGCGATATTCTAGCAGGTAACTGTGTGGACATATTCGGATACTCGGAACAGGCTGCCTACACCACATTAAACGGTGTCGATGTTCCCGCAACGCCTGGTTACGATGAGGCGAACTATGATTTTGAAGAAAGAAATGATACCGATTTCTGGGGTGCGTCGGTTACTCTGGACTGGGCTGTCAGTGGTTACGTCATTACGTCAATCACTTCATACGATGAGATGGATGATTTTCGACCTGAAGAAACTGATGACGGACCTAACGATATTCTGACAGGGGAATTGGCCGTTGATCAGGAAACATTTTCCCAGGAATTCAGAATTGCCCTGCAGACAGACAACGTGTCCTGGATTGCGGGTCTGTACTACTTGAACGACGAGGCCACGGACAATACTGCCTTCGATATTCTGCGTGACTTCCGCCCGTTTTTTGTCGGTGACGATGTCAGTTGCTCCGCACCCGCGGGAAACCCCGGCGGTTTCTGCCCTGAAGAGTTCATCTTTAAAACAAAGTCCGGTACGAAGCAGGAAATCACCAGCACGGCATTGTATGTGGATGCCAGCATAAAGTTGACCGAACGGCTGACATTCAATGGTGGATTGCGGTACACCGATGAGGAAATTGACCATGCCAGTTACTTCTTTTTTGACGAGTCTGAGGCGGGATTTCCAGCTCGACCCGGTTTTCCTGATTCGGCTAGTAATGACTACAAGAATGTTTCCGGTCGGTTGCTGCTCGATTTTCAGATGACCGATGATCTGCTGTTTTACGGTGGTATTTCTACGGGATTCAAAGCAGGAGGTATTCAAAGTACCAGCGACGGCATCGCGCCTTACGACGAAGAGGAACTCGTGAGCTACGAGATCGGATTCAAGACGATGCTGGTTGACGGTCGGGTGCGCTTTAACGGCTCCGTCTTCCGTTATGACTATTCAGATTTGCAGGTGTTCGCCTTTGTCATTGTTGATGGTATCGGTTTCTCGACCATATCCAATGCGGCTGACGCGACGAACTTTGGAGCAGAACTTGAATTGCAATGGCTACCCACAGACAATCTTTTCGTTAACCTTGGGCTTGGTATATTAAATACCGAGTACGAGGATTTCATACTGCCCTCTGGTGATTTCTCCGGGAACGAGATCACTATGTCGCCGGAGCTGACCTTAAACGGCCTCATTCAATACGATATCCAGCTCGGTGACAACGGTGTTATTACGTTGCAGACTGATTTCAACTATCAGGATGAAGTATGGTTCGACGCCTTGAACAATCCGCTGTTGAGTGAAGATGCTTATTGGCTATGGAATGCTCGTGTAAGCTGGACATCGACTGATGAAAAATGGGAAGTTGCCGCCTTCGGCAGAAACCTGGGGGACGAGCAATATATGGTTTATGCCTTTGATCTCTCATTCTTTGGGTTTAACGAAGAGATGCTGGGAACGCCACGGGCGTACGGCATCGACGCGACATTTAGATACTGAGGCTACTATGCGCTGGGGCCACCTAAAAACCTATGCCGGGATGTGTACCCTGTGTCTGAGTGTGCTGGGGTGTGGTACTCCAACAGAAACTAGGGAGCTAGCTGTCAGCACTGCTAAAGAAAAGCTGCCGGCAGGAATAAAGGCAGAGACTAGCATGCAGAAATGGGCGAAAAGCTGTGTCATGTGCCATGTCGATGGCACGGGCGGCGCACCGCGGGTCGGGGTAGGTGAAGAATGGTCACCTCGGCTTGCTCAGGGAAAGGCAGTTTTGATGTCCCATACCATTGAGGGATTTAACAACATGCCACCGCTTGGTTACTGCATGTCCTGTGAGGAAAAAGACTTTTCGAGCATGATTGACTATATGACAGGAGAAAATCTGTGAGTGGCATGACACGACGGGAATTTCTTGCTAACAGTGCACTGGCGGTGCTGGTTGGTACTGCGAGGCCTCTGTCTGGGTTGGAGAGCGCACAATCAATACCCTGGCGGAACTGGTCGGGTGGGGTTGTCGCACATCCAAAGGGAAGGTTTTCGGCGGCTACAGAAGAACAGCTGGCGCACTTCCTGGCCACGACAAGTGGACCAGTACGCCCAGTGGGTTCTGGACATTCCTTTACGGCACTGGTCCCCACGAATGGTCATATTATCGTTGTAGACCAATTGTCAGGTTTGATAGATCACAGCAGGCAAGCACTTACTGCAACACTTGGCGCAGGGACACGGTTGGGGGATATTGGGCCGCTGCTGGAGGAAAATGGACAGGCCATGTTTAACCTGCCGGACATTGACCGCCAGACGCTGGCTGGTGCAACGGCCACAGCAACTCATGGCACGGGTATTGATTTTAAGTGTCTGTCCGCCTACGTCACAGCGCTGCGGCTGATTACGCCCGACGGCAGAATAATAGATGTTGATGAAACTTCTGACCCCGATCTTTTCGCTGCTGCCAGAGTCAGTGTGGGTGCACTGGGCGTCGTGACGCGAATGACGCTGCAGAATAGGACATCGTACCGGTTGAAACAGAAAAGCTGGGTGGAAAAAACAGAAAATGTGCTTGAGTCTTTCGATGAACTGGCGGCATCCCACCGACACTTCGAGATATTTCCGTTAACCCACTCGGATTACAGCATTGCTTTGTCCACCGAAGAAACGGATGAACCTTTTAATAACCCACCTGCCTCACCGGAAGAGGACGCGGCTTTTGACGAGGCGATGCGCGCCTGGACGGGTCTTCCACCGGAAGAACGGCGCCCGCATATCAATGGAATGGCTGAACAGATCGGTCCATCTGAACGGGTTGATGTGTCTTATCGCATCCTTTCGAATGTCCGTAACAACCGTTTTAACGAGATGGAATACGCCGTGCCACTTGAAGCAGGTGCAGCCTGTTTGAGGGAAATTCTACAAACCATCGCGGATAGGAAGATTGATGTGGTTTTCCCGTTGGAGTATCGCTATGTTTCAAGGGATGAGACGTGGCTCAGCATGAGCTCCGGCCATGAAGATCATGCGGCAATCTCCATTCATCGCGTCGCCACAGAGGACTATCGGCCTTACTTTAATATCATTGAGCCAATCTTCTGGAAATACGGGGGACGTCCGCACTGGGGAAAAATCCATACCCTGGGAGCAACTGAATTGACGGCACTGTATCCAAAGTTCAAGGCATTCCAGGTCTTGCGTCAGGCGTACGACCCGAGCGGACGGATGTTGAACGACCATCTTCGCTCGCTTTTCGGCGTAACCGTATGAAACGGCGTACGTTGCTCATCGGCGGTGCGGGGGCAACCATGGCGACGGCTGGTGCCGCATTGCTGTGGCGCCCGAGTGACCGGGGTGCGCCCCACAATGCCTATTTCTCTCAGTTGAATGCACTATTGAAACGCGATGGTCCAGGGCGCCCGGTAATGCTGATTGATACTGATCGAGTGAATGACAATATTGATATCATCAGCAAATCAGTTGGGCCGGACAAGACCTATCGGGTTGTCGTCAAGTCACTGCCATCCGTGCCGTTGCTGTCGCTTGTTATGGCCCGTGCCCGAACCAATGCACTGATGGTGTTCCACCAGCCATTTTTGAATGCGATCGCGGACGCCTTTCCTGACGCGGATACGCTGATTGGTAAACCTATGCCAGTTGCTGCGGCGGAGACATTCTATTCCACATTGGGTAACGCAGGTTTTAATGCGGCCAGGCAAGTGCAGTGGTTGATCGACAGCCCGCAACGGTTAGCGCAATACCAGGCACTGGCACGGCAGTCCGGCCTCAAAATGCGGGTTAATCTGGAAATAGATGTGGGCTTGCATCGAGGCGGCTTTCCCGAACCAGCAGCAATTGTGCCTGTATTAAAAACCATACTCGAAGACCCTGACCATCTGAGTCTCTCTGGGTTTATGGGTTACGAGCCTCAATTGACCGGCTTGCAGGCTAATTTGGATCACCCTGCTGTTCAGCAGGTGCTGGGTATTTATCAAGGCTTTATTGACGTGGCAAAATCTGCGGGTATTGATGCGGCTGAGCTGACGTTGAATGGCGCCGGTAGCCATACCTTGGGTATTTACAGGCAGGACAGAGTCATGAATGATTTGTCCGCTGGCTCGGGCGTGGTTAAGCCCACGGATTTTGATACCTATCATCTGACCCAGAATCTGCCCGCTGTCTTTATAGCAACCCCGATTCTCAAGCGATACGATAAGTTGCGAATTGCCGGTGATCCGCTATTGGCTGATCTTATGCCGTTATGGAATCCAAATATGCAGCGACTTTATTATATTTATGGCGGCTACTGGAAGGCTAAAGTAGTATCGCCTGCCGGTGTCGCTGACCCTATCTACCAAAGCACCAACCAGAGCCCGATGACGACATCAGCAAAGGTCGATCTTCAGGTTGATGACTACATGTTCCTGCGTCCCACACAGAGCGAACACGTGATGCTTCAGTTCGGTGACTTGCTGCCTTTCAAGGGCAGCCAGCTTAATGAACCATGGCCAATTTTTCACCAGACAGGGTAAAGATACCGTCTCTCCGAGCGTGATTAGGAAGGTAATCCCCCCGAAAAAAACAGCGGTGCTCAAAAGTAGGATTTTCCAATATGGTGCAATCAGGAGAACCTACATGAAACGAGCAAGATTTACTGACAGCCAGGTCATCGCGATCCTCAAAGAAGCGGAATCTGGTGTGAGTGTCCCGACCCTGTGCAGCAAACATAGCATGAGTGACGCAACCCTTGCAGATTTCTCTGAATAGGGCGTTAATGCTTCCTATACTCTTAGTATCAGTAATCGGCTATCGGAATTTGGTTATCATTTCCCAACTCCCTCTTGACCTCCGCTGCGACGTATCCTTTACTTGGCGCATGAGTGTGCTTCGAAGCAGTCCATGTGTTTTACATATGCTTTTTGCGGATTGCGTGAGCCTGCTTTTTGCGGATTGCGTGAGCCCAAAATATAGATGCAGGAGATATAGTCACTGTGTCTTTAAATGAACGCGTCGAAGGGGTGGTGACTACCTTAGCTGATTGGCAGCCGCTTTTTAGCTTTATTGAGGCATCGGAAGATCTCACTGTGCCTGAAATCGCTCTGGAAGCAGGAGAGTGTTTGTTCCGGCAGGGTGATAGTGCAAAGAGTGTTTATCTGCTTCTCGAAGGTGAACTGGATGTTTATCGCGAGTTGGAATCGGGCGAAAAGCAACGAGTTGCCAAGATTGCTGAAGGTTCAAGTGTCGGTGAAATAGCACTGATGGGCATACGCGAGCGTAGCGCGACAGTAGAAGCAAAAGTGCATTGTCGGCTGCTTGAGGTTTCAATCAAAGTTTTTGAATTGGCGATTCAAAGTGTTCCCGAGATAGCACAATTATTCAGTCAAATTGTTGAACATCGTTTGCCGGCGCTTAAGCTTCGCTCGCTTGATATCCTGGAAGGAATAAGTGACTCAAGCCTTGCACAGATTCAGCATCGGTTGGAATGGAAAACAATGCTTCCTGGAGAGGTTCTGTTTAGAGAAGGTGATGATTCGGATGATGGATTGTATATCTTGTTGCAGGGGCGGCTTGGAGTCTTTGTTACTAAAGGGGAAAGTGCTCAACAAATTGCACAGATTGAGGTCGGTACGCCGGTAGGAGAAATGGGCCTTATCTGCAAGGAACCCCGCACGGCAACGGTACGTGCCTTACGCAAATCCACACTGGTTCAAATACCCACAGATGTTTTTGAAACAGCCATACAGAGTCATCCCAAGCTGTTGATGCAATTGTTGCGCATTGTCACGCAACGTCTGAAGGCTGCATCTCATCGAGGTCGCCAAGAGGCGCATGGTAGTGCGGTCGCAAGCACGGTTGCACTGATCCCCATCAGTCGGGATCTTCCTTCTTTAAACGAAATCGCTTCAAATATTGCGGAAGGATTTGGCGAAGTTTTGGTGGAATGGATTGATATTGACCGAATCAACACTGAGTTGGGCAAAGGTGCGTCGGAGGTAGAGCAGAATAATCCGCGCAATCTTCTTATTTCCGATTGGCTCGAAAAGCTGGAACATTCGACCTCTTACACAATTTATCTCGGTGCTTTAGATCACCAGGTGTGGAATGATCGTTGCGTACAGCGGGCTGACCGAATTGTTCTTGTTGCCAGGGCGGACAATACAATTAATCTTGAGCAAGTGAAGGCCATATTGCCTGAATACATTCCGATTGAACTCCTTTTATTGAGAGAGCATGACATCACGATGCCTCAGGGTACGATAAAGTTGCTGTCCGAATTTTCTTTTCAAAGGCATCATCATGCTCAAATAGGGCGTCCTGATGATCTGCGTCGGGTAGGTCGTTTCATCTCGCATCGCGCGGTCGGCATAGTGTTTGGTGGCGGTGGAGCCAGAGGTGCCGCACATATAGGAGTGATGAAGGCTCTGAATGAAGCTAATATCCCTGTTGATTATGTCGGTGGTGCCAGCGTTGGAGGCCTTGTTGCTGCATGTGTTGCGATGGGCATGAAGTACGATGCCATGATCGATGTATTCGACGAGATGTTTCTGCGCTCCAGAGCCGGTAAAGTTTACGTTTTACCGCTTATTTCTGTCTATTCTGCACGCGGAACGGAGCGGGCATGCACTAAAATCTTTTCGGATATCATGATCGAAGATCTTCCTCTTAATTTTTTTTGTACCGGATCTAACCTGTCGACCCTGAAACTCCATGTACTTGAACGCGGACCACTGGCAAGTGCTTTGAGAGTGACAGGATCTTACCCGGGGTTGATTCCACCTGTACCACGGGATGGCGAACTGCTTGTCGATGGAGGCTTGTTGAACAATCTTCCCGTCGATGTCATGCAGTCATTGTGTCCAGGAACGCTGATCTCGGTCAATATTTCACTCGACTCCGATCTTTTTGTGGGTGAAGAACTCTTGTATTCTCCGTCGCCATGGAAGCTCTTGCTGCAGAAATGGTTTGGTCGAAACGGTCGTTCTGTCATGTTTCCAACACTTGGAACCATTATTACCAGAACGGTGGATGCAGCTGGGAATATCCGTCAGCGTGAACTGTCGGCGCTGGCTGACATCTCTTTGGCACCACCCATTACGGATTTTGGTTTGACGGATTTTAATAAAGCCAACGCCATTGCACAGGCAGGATACAATTACACGAGGACGTATCTTGCAGAGCTTACTTCGGCTGATCCCGAACAAGCTGCGCGGCTGAGTGTCTTATAGCCAACAGCTCAAACGCTGATGGAAAGGGTGGCTATCGCCGGTATATTTTTGTGCTTCATTCAGTTACGCAGTAAAACGTTGTATTTTTTTGGATATTCCCACGCGAGTTCCCGGTTATCGATATCATCCGGATGACCTGTACGTGGTCAGCCCATATGGGACCCTAACACTGTAACCATCGAATCATATTTATATATTTCATCTTGTAGGTCATATGACCGATGCGGAAGGTGTTGAATTCTCATACAATGGCCTAGTACCTGGTAACAGAGAAAACCTGACGACGATGTTTAGAGTAATTTGTTTCTTGGTCTTTCGAAAGAATGACTACTTCTAATTAAAAGATGTAGTCACTATCACCTATGAAAATGCTCTCCCTAGAGCGGGTAGCTGCCCTTCTCTTGACGTTCGGGTTAGTGAGTTGCGGAGGTGGGGGCGGGTCTAGTGGCTCGAAATCTGTGAATCTGGCTCCGACGGGTGTTTCTCTTTCTGAGAATAGTGTTCTAGAGAACGAAACTGGCGCGAGCATTGGTACAGTCAGCGGTACTGATCCAGATGGCGATGTCCTGATATTTCGGTTAGATGGTACCGATGCAGCTTCATTTGCGTTGTCTGGCTCCACACTTTCGCTTGCAGCAGAAGTCAGCGCGAACTTTGAAGAAAAGTCGAAGTACGATCTGCGATTATCAGCTCTTGATCCTGGGGGGCTGTCGGTTAGTTCTGATGTTGAAATTACCGTAATCGATGTTAACGAGCCACCGCTGTTAAGTCTGGGTCTAGATCTTGCAGTTCTTGAGAATCAATCCGATCTGTTGACCTCCTTCAGAGCCAATGATGAAGACGATCCGGATGATCTTAATACCACTTATGGTTTAGCGGGTACTGATGCAGCGCTGTTTGAATTATCAAGATTACCTTTTTGTCCTGAAGGTGAAGCTTGCGTTCAGGTGGTTGAGCCTGGCAGGGGATTGAAATTTTTATTAGCGCCAGATTTCGAGACGCCAAATGATTTTGATCAGGATAATGTCTACGAGGTTGACGTAACTGCCTCCGATGGCGAATTCAGTCAAACAGGCGCTATCACGGTTACAGTTGAAGATGCGGTAGAGGGTCGGGTGGTGGATGCGCCACTGTCTGATTCTGAAGTGTGTATTGACCTGAATACAGATTCGCTCTGTCAGGACCTTGAGCAGACGGTTCTCTCAGATGAGCAGGGTTTTTATAATTTGCCTGACGCTACGAGCGAAGATGGTGCTGTCCGTCGGGTGGTGTCGATCGGTGGTAGCGATATTATAACGGGTAAGGTTCTGAATTCGCTCGCGATGGTTGCGACGATGCCGACTGACCCGACAAAAACTATCACCGTTACGCCCGTTAGTACATTGCTCGCTGCAACTAACAATCCTGATTTGATATTGATGGCGCTAGGGTTTCCTGAGGGCGTTTCAGCAGAAGATGTAACCTCGATCGACCCCTGGGCTTTAGCGACTGGTTCGGGGGAGAACGAGGATGAAGATGCTGCAGACACATTAGGTCTTGACGACGCAGCGCTCGACGCATTGGTTGAGACTGTAATTACCGCCTCTGTGCAGATCTCAAACATTATCCAAACAGCGGATGCAGTAGTCGCTGAAACAACGGATGCCGGTATCCAAACCGAGCAGGAACGTGCAGCGATGCTAACTTCCGCTGTAGCTGAAGAGTTGGTGAAAGTAATCGAAGAAAAGGTAGAGGCTGGAGCAGATACTTCGCTGGCTGATCCCAACTTGGTTGAATCCGTATTGGTTGGGACTGTGGAAGAGAGTGCTGCAGAAATCGTTGAAGCGATCGAAACCAAACAGCAGAACGGACAGATTGATGAAGCAACGCTTGATGCAGAGACTCTGGCTGAGATTATCGACATTAAAGGTGATTCCGAGGTTATTGTTCAAACCGGTATTGATTCAGAAACGGCAAACAGTCTTGAAGCGATATCCGAAACCGCCGCTGAGGTGAATCAGCAGACTCAAGATATTGTTGAGAGTGCAGGTGTGATCGTTCTTTCAGATACTGCTACAGCAGAGGCGCTTTCTGATCTCGTCGATGTTACCAGCGCTCTTGCAGAGCAAGTGCTCGACGGGAGCCTGGACATTGATGATTATCAAGAAGAGTCCAATGTTGAAGATATTGTTCAGGAGGAGAATGGATTAGCTGACCTGGTCGATGAGGTTATAGACAGCGGTGTAAACAGTGGCGGCACGGGATCCACAAATAGTAGCCCGTTAATTACTTCATCCGATATTTTCAGTGCTGCAGAGAACCAGACATCGGTTGGCACTGTGACGGCGACAGATGCGGAAGGGGATAGTTTGACCTACAGTCTATCGGGCACGGATGCGGGTTCTCTAAGTATCTCGAGCAGTGGAGTGCTGTCGTTTAACGCTGCCCCTGATTATGAAACCAAGGCATCTTATAGCGTGACGGTGACGGTCAGTGATGGCGTCAATTCGGTTTCACAGGACCTGCTGATTAGTATCACCGATGCCAGTGATGTTGCACCAGTGATCAGCTCGAGTTCGACCTTTAGTGCCGCAGAGAACCAGACATCAGTTGGCACTGTGACGGCGACGGATCCGGAAGGGGACAGCTTGAGCTACAGTCTGTCGGGTACGGATGCGAGTAGCTTTGGCATCTCAAGCAGTGGTGTGCTGTCGTTTAATGCTGCCCCTGATTATGAAACCAAGGCATCTTATAGCGTGACGGTGACGGTCAGTGATGGTGTGAACAGTACCACGAGTGCTCTGACGATTGCGGTGACCAATGTGAACGATGTTGTCCCAGTGATCAGCTCGGGTTCGACCTTTAGTGCTGCAGAGAACCAGACATCGGTTGGCACTGTGACGGCGACAGATGCGGAAGGGGATAGTTTGACCTACAGTCTATCGGGCACGGATGCGGGTTCTCTAAGTATCTCGAGCAGTGGAGTGCTGT
>Ga0187833_10006423_pt1 | contig 10867 bp, 11 predicted proteins | sample ETNtaG_37_FD_167968 | JGI IMG/M metagenome (GOLD analysis project Ga0187833, IMG submission 167968) | Marine microbial and viral communities from oxygen minimum zone, Eastern Pacific Ocean - ETNP2014_SV_400_PacBio MetaG (Illumina Assembly) | ecosystem: Environmental > Aquatic > Marine > Hypoxic... | reverse complement strand
CGATTTGAATGTTTATATTAAAGAAATTTCTAAGCTAGTTCCAAAAATGGTTAAGAATACCGCTAAAATTCCTGATGTTGTTGTTAAAAGGAAAAAAGAGATTTTATCTTTAGAGAACTCTTTAGAAGATTTAAAAGAAGAATTTTCTTGCGAGATTGAAATTATAAAAGAGGAAGATTCTAAAGAAAATAAAGCTAAGCAGGCAATGCCAGGAAAGGCTGCTATTTTAATTGAATAGTTTAATTCCTAAAAGCTAATAACAAAAATAAAAAATTATAATTTAATAGAAAACAAGACCATTGAAAAGAAAAACAATAAAAGATAAACCCAATTAAAAACTAATAACATAATCAACATTAAAAATAATAAAACATAATTTAAAATGAGATGGTTTTTAAGGTCTAAAATTCATAAAGCTACGGTAACTGAAGCTGATGTAAGCTATGTTGGAAGTATTACTATTGATGAAAATTTAATTGAAAAAGTGGGTTTATTGCCAGGTGAAAAGGTTTTAGTTACTAGTAATACCTCAGGAACAAGATTAGAAACATATGTTATAGCAGGGGAAAGAGGCTCTGGAATTATTTGCATGAATGGCGCTTGCTCTCACTTAATTAAAAAAGGAGAAGAAATAATTATTATGGGTTTTGAGTTAAGTGAAAAACAAATAGAACCTAAGATTATTTTAGTGGATAAAGAAAATAAATTTTCTAAATTTCTATAATAAAAATATAAAGGTTTAAATAAGCGCTTAGCTTGTCATTTTTCTATGAAAATAAAAAATGTTTTAGTATCTTATGCTAAGGCAATCAACAAAGAGCAAAAACTAGCGTTAAAGGCAGTTAAAAAAACATTGAAAAAATATAATATAAAATATAAAGTATCTAAAAGAGAAAAATTAAAGGGAAAATACTATAAAAATAAAGATTTAATCTTAGCCTTAGGAGGAGATGGAACTTTCCTGATGACTTCTCATTTTATTTTTGATAAAACTCCTTTATTGGGAATTAATTCCGACCCCCCTAATAGGGAGGGATTTTTTATGGAGTCTGATGCAAAAAATTTTGAAAAAAAACTAAAGAAAATTTTAGGTGGTAAGTTTAAAATAAAAAAACTTCATAGGCTTGAAGCTTTTATTGGAAATGAAAAAGTAAGGGAACTTGCTTTAAATGAATTTTATGTTGCTTCATCTAAAGCTTATCATACTGCAAGATATAACATAACTATCAAAGGCAAAACTGAAAGGCAAAAAAGCTCTGGTGTATTGGTAAGCGCAGCTGCCGGAAGCTATGCCTGGATAAAAAGCGCTGGTGGAAAAACAATGCCTCTTGAATCTGATAAAATAGAATATTTAATTAGGGAGCCATCTATAGGAAGAACTGTTTCAAAAATTTCCCTAAATAAAGGTATTTTAGGCTCAAAAGAAAAGGTTTTGATAAAATTTGAGTTTGGAAAAGGAGTTATAATCGCTGATTCAACCGGAAAAGAGTATAAATTTGACTCTGAACAAAAAATAACAATTAAGATGTCAAAAAAGCCGTTGAATGTTATTACTTTTTAAAATAATTTAATTTCTTAAAATGAAGCTATCTAATATAGGGGAAGAGGGATTAATAAAAATAATAAATGGAAAAGTAAAATTATTTTCTAAGGATGTTGTTAAAGGCATTGGAGATGATTGCGCTGTACTAAAATATGATAAAAGCAAGTATATGTTATTAACGACAGACACTTTAGTTCAAGAGGTTCATTTTAAGTTGAAGTGGTTTAGCGCTGAACAGATTGGCAGTAAGGCTATTGAGGTTAATGTTTCAGATATTGCTAGTATGGGGGGATACCCAAGCTATTGTTTAGTTTCTTTGAATTTGCCAAAAAATACTAGTGTTAAGTTTATTGATAAATTGTATGGTGGGATAAATAAAGCTGCAAAGAAATATAAAATAAATATTGTTGGCGGTAATATTACTAGTGCTAAAGAAATCTCTATAACGATTTCAATGGTTGGTTTTGTTGAGAAAAAAAGGTTATGTTTAAGAGAGAATGCAAGAGTTGGAGATTTAATTTGTGTAACAGGAGAACATGGAAGAACAAAAGCTGCATTACATTTGCTTTATAAAAATAAAAAAGGCCTTTCAATTAAATATTTTTTAAATATAAAGTCCAAATTAAGCATGGCAAGGAAGTTGAGCGCTTTAGGAATTAATGCTATGGAAGATAATACTGATGGATTAAGCGCTACTATTAAGCATATATGCGAACAAAGTAAAACTGGAGCAATAATTTATAAAAATAAAATTCCAATAGCAAAAGATGCTATCAAAGATGCTAAGATTCTGAAAAGGGATGTAAAAGAATTTGCTCTTAATGGGGGTTATCTGGAGCTTGTGTTTACAATTCCAAAAAATAAAATGATATCTTTAAAAAATAAAAAAATAAAATTTAGTGTAATTGGAGAAATTGTTGATAAGAATAAAAAAATAAAGCTAGGGAAAGGTTACGACCATTTTAGAAAATAAAGCGGGCAGACACGCCCAAAAATGGACACTAAAGAAGCAAACAGCTTAACCTTGAATTCTCCTCAGTTCCGCTACCCTCTAAGCACCATACCAAAAGATTACAGCTGCTGCCGTCAGGCCCTGACTGGGTTTTCAAAAGATACAATCCTAAAGGACAGAACCTCATAGTTGAAACCAAGACTGCTTATCCTCAACAATGCCTCTTCTCAAGCTTCAGCTCTCTCGTAAGGCCCACTTAGAGTAACAGTGCAGGGCCAGCGCACCAGCTTAGTCTACCCAAGAGGAGAATGCTTAATTGATTTTTAAAGCTTTTTGTTTAGAAAACTTTATAATATAGTTTACTATTGAACCTATTAGGGGGTTAAAATTACATCAAGAATTGTATTTCTGGGAACTGGAGGAGACAGTTATGTTGTAGGTAGGCAGATTAGGGCTTCCGGAGGCATAATACTCCAAGTAGGAGATGATCAGTTCCATATTGACCCAGGTCCAGGCGCTTTGAATATGGCTAAAGCAAATGGTATTAATTTACGCGCAAACACTGCACTATTAGTTTCTCATAATCATCTGAATCATTGCAATGACATAAATGCAGTAATAGATGCTATGACTTATGGCGGATTTGATAAAAAAGGAGTTTTGGTTGCAAACGACACAGCCATAAATGGAAGCGCGCATTATGTTCCTTTCTTGCAGAAATATTACAGGGATTTCTTAGAGAGGTTTATTGTGCTTGAAGAAGGAAAAAGAGTAGGAATAAATAATATTGAAATAGAAGCAATAAAAGCAAAGCATTCGGATGCAAACGCAATAGGATTTAAGTTTATAACTCCAGACTACACTTTAGTTTATAGTTCAGATACTAAATACAGCATAGAATTAATAGGCCAGTATGATAATGCTGATGTGCTTATTTTAAATGTGCCTTACCTAAAAAAAGAAGAAGGCAATGAAAATTTATGCAAAGAAGATGCTATAAAGATAATCAATAAGGTTAATCCTAAACTTGTTATAATCACTCACTTCGGAATTAATTTTCTTAAAGCTGACCCTTTATATGAAATAAGGGAAATACAAAAAGAAACAAATTCCCAGGTTATAGCTGCTAAAGATGGTATTGTTGTTAATCCTGTTAGCTATTCTGTTGAGCAAGGGCAAAAGACACTCTATAAGTACTCAAAAGAAGAAGGAGTAAGAGTGCAGGAGTATAAAAAACAAGAAGAGGAAAAAGCCCACGAAATAAATGAGCTGATTGAAGAGAAGCAAACTAAATTAGAAGAAGACAGCAAGATAGAAGAAAATATACCAGATAATTCTGAACTAGATAATAAGGCGGATAACTAAGTATCCTATTATACACCCTACAGTTAAGTAAGGCATTGCAGGATAAAACTTGTCTTTCTTTCCTTTTAATAATAAATAAGATAGAGCTAGAGTTATAGTTATTGCTATTATAGAAGATAATCCTAAAGCTATTAGCTTAGAAAATCCCTGATTAAGCAAATCAGACATTACTGAGCCAGAAAACAACAAAGGAAATGTTAAGTCTCCTCCTCCAAGGATTGCTATTTTAGCTCCTTTTGCATGCTTTAATCCATCTGGATGAGAAATTATTTTTCCTTTTGTTTTTCCAAGCTTATAGGGTATGCTTAGGCCTGCAAAAACATTGCTTTGTGTTTGGTACTTGGCAAGCTTAATCATATGCTTGGATTTCCATACTGCAAACATATCATATATTGAAATTATTATCAGCAATAAAAAAGCTGCCCATAACCAGCCATCAAATAAGGAAACTAACAGCACTGCAATTCCTGAATAAACAAAAACTTCTGATAAATTATGGATGATTATGTTTCGCTTATTAACTTTATAATATGCTATCAAAAATGCTAAGATAAGTGAAATAATGAAATTTATTTTCTCATCGAAAAACTTAATATAAACTCCTAATGTTATTGCTATTGTGATTGTAACTGCGAAAAAATACCAGTATTTGAAAAGCTTTTTTACTTTTAATTTCATAAATAATAACAGGATTAAGGTTCCTATTATTATTGCAAATGTTAAAAGTCCAACACTTTGATAGCCGCTTTCAGTTTTTGGAGGCTCTCCAACCAGAGTATCCTGGTGTTCAATTATTGTTATTCCTTCTGGCGTTGTTTTTACTTCTATATTTTTGCTTATAGTTATTAGGCCAAATATTTGTGTTGTAAAAAATAATGCTAATAAAATTAAGGTTATTTTTAATGAATGCTTCATTTATTTACTTATTTTTTTTCTTTATTTAAATATTTGGAATGGGGAAAATTAATGAATTCAAAAAATTTATAAATACTAATTCCGAGGAAGAGTATTGATGGCAAGAATCAAGAATAAAAACCGAGAAATCGCAAAAAAATATTTTAGTATTGAGGAAGCGGAGAAATTATTGGCATCCATCGGGAGAATTCTTAATAGGACTGTAAAAATAAATAAAGCCCTTGATTTATTGAGCTCTATTGAAATAGAAGTTTATGATGATGATTATAATAACATAAGAAGAGTTACTAAGCTAAATAAGCAATTTCATAAGTTATCTTATGAGTTTTATTCTAAAATAGAAAGAATAGAAGATATGGGAGGAGTTATAAGAGACTTTGATATAGGGGTTGTAGATTTTTATTCCAATTATTGCGGCAAAGAGATTTTTCTCAGTTGGAAACTTGGAGAGAAAAAAATAAAGTTTTGGCATGAAGTTGATAGTGATTATGCCGGAAGAATGCCTATTGTGGATTTGATAAATAGAGTAGATTTTTAAACTAATTTTGATTATCTTTCTTATATGAGAGTAAAAACCAAAAAAGTTAAGGTTGGAAATTTATACATCGGAGGAGATGCGCCTATAAGCGCGCAGTCTATGACTAATACCGATACTAATAATATTAAAGCAACACTAGAGCAAATTCATGAACTTGAAGAATATGGGTGTGAGATAATAAGAGTAAGTGCCCCAACAATAGAAGCAGCCAAGGCTTTGAAAGAGATTAAGAAAAATATTAGAATTCCATTAGTTGCAGATATTCATTTTGATCATAGGATAGCTTTAGAAGCTGCAAAATATGCTGATAAGCTTAGAATAAACCCAGGAAATATAGGAAATGATGAGAAGATTAAGCAGGTTGTTGATGCTGCTAAATATCATGGAATTCCTATAAGGATAGGTGTTAATCTTGGCTCTTTAGAAAAAGACTTGTTTGAAAAGTATGGCTATACCTCAAAAGCGATGGTTGAAAGCGCTTTAAGGCACGTTAAGATTCTGGAAAAGCTTGATTTTGAAGATATTATTGTTTCCCTTAAAGCTTCTGATGTTCCAAGGATGGTTGAGGCTTACAAAATTTTTTCTGAGAAAACAGAATATCCATTGCATTTAGGAGTTACAGAAGCCGGAAGCAAATTGCCCGGCTCTATAAAAAATTCAATAGGCATGGGAATTTTATTAAGCCAGGGAATTGGAGATACAATAAGAGTTTCTTTATCTGACAATCCAATTGAAGAAGTTAAAGTTGGCAAGAGAATTCTTAGGTCTTTAGGGTTAAGGAAAGATGGCGTAGAAGTAACTTCCTGCCCAACTTGCGCAAGAACTAATATCGATGTTATAAAAATTTCAGAAGAGATTGAAAGCAAAACTGAGAATATTAAGAGCCCTTTGCGCATAGCAATTATGGGTTGCGCTGTTAATGGCCCTGGAGAAAGCAAAAAAGCAGATATAGGCATTGTTGGTGGCGCAAATGATACTAATTTATTGTATAAAAAAGGAGAGATAATTGGAAGGTTGCGTAAGTACGAGATTATGGATAGGCTGATGAAAGAAATAGATGAGTTGGGTGAATGAAAAAAACGATACATTTTTTGATTATGTTTTTATTATTTGTAGTAGCTACTAATGCTAGAACTGACCTCTATTGTGAGAGTATTGATGGCCTTGAAGGTTTGTGTTTTGATGTAACTTTTAGTGTAAGTACCGACAAAGAAATGAAGATTCCATCTAAGTATAACTTCCCTTATTTTATTAGAGCAGGAGATTACCTATATATCAAAAATGTTAAAATCTATAATCTTGAAAATGATACAAAATCTGAGGCAGGAGAATTCACTTTAAATATTAGGCCTATCGATTATGTTGATAAACCTTATACAGATTTAAAAAAAATATATCCCTTAAATTATGGTAAATTTATTTTTTATGTTGGTGATTTACAACCCAATTTTAATTGTGAATATGATTTTGATATTGAGAATAAAATTTATAAAACAAATTGTGGAAATGAAGAAGTAACACTTGATAGATTCTTTATTGAATTATTTAAAGAGGGTGAATGGGTTATAGTTAATGACTTTAAACCCTATAATAAAAGTGTGGGGCATACCACAATTTTTAATGGTAGATGGAAAGGAAACACTTTTAAAGTTACCTCTGGTTTTGAAATGGACAATTTTAAAGATTTGAAATCTTCACTAAAATGGGTTGTTATTGCAATACTAATAACTATCCTAATTTCAATTATTCCAGTTTATTTCTCATTTAAAAATTTAAGTAAAAACAAACAAAAAGAAAATAAATTTTTATTATATGCATATATCGTTTTGGTGGGAGGTATAATCTTATTAGTTACTATCTATGCTTTAATTGAATTCACATAAAAAATGAAAAAACTATCAATCTTAGGAAGCACTGGGAGCATAGGAACTCAAACTTTAGATGTTGTAAAAAATAATCCAAAGGAGTTTAAAGTAATTGGTTTAAGCGCAAACAAAAATATAGAGCTTCTTAAAAAACAAATTGATGAGTTTAATCCTGAAGCTGTTGCTGTAAGGGATAAAGAAAAGGCTGATGAGTTGAAAGGAAAAGTTAATGCCGAAGTTTATTCTGGAATTAATGGGATAATTAAGGTTGCTAAATTAAGTAATGCTGATACAGTTGTTAATTCTTTAGTTGGCTCAATTGGAGTTAAGCCAACTTTAGAAGCTATTAGGGCTAAAAAAAACATTGCTTTAGCAAATAAAGAAACTTTAGTTGCTGCTGGCTCCATAGTTATGGAAGAAATAAAGAAAAATAATATAAATTTAATGCCAATTGATTCTGAGCATAGCGCTATTTTTCAATGCTTTAATGGCGAAAATAAAAATGATGTTAGTAAGATTATAATTACTGCTTCTGGCGGGCCTTTTAGGCAGTTTTCTAAAGAACAATTAGAAAAGGTAACAGCTAAAGATGCTTTAAAGCATCCAACATGGAGCATGGGCAGCAAGATTACAATTGATTCTGCTACGTTAATGAATAAGGGTTTTGAGGTTATAGAAGCCCATTGGTTGTATGATGTAAGCTATGAAAAAATAGAAACATTGATTCATCCGCAAAGCATTATTCATTCTATGGTTGAGTTTAAAGATAAATCTGTTGTTGCGCAGCTAGGAGTCTCAAGTATGAAAATTCCTATACAATACGCATTAAGCTATCCTAAAAGATTTAATCTGAATGAAAAGAAATTAAATTTAGCAGAAGTAAAAAATTTAAGTTTTGAGGAACCCAATTTTGAAAAGTTTCCCTGCTTAAAATATGCATATGATACTGGAAAAGTTGGAGGTAGTATGGGTGCTGTACTTAACGCTACAAATGAAATTGCTGTTAATGCTTTTTTAGAGGATGAAATTAAGTTTTTGGATATTCCAAAAATAATAAAAGAAGTTATGGATAAGCATAACTTAATTAAAAATCCTGACTTGAATCAAATATTAAACGTTGATATGAAAACAAGAGAAGAAGTTGAGAAAATAATTGAAAATAAAGATTGGTAAATGTAAATAAAAAATCACTAAGAGGCCAATCAATGCATGGCCGCTAGTACTTCGCATACCAATAATGCGAGCGTAATGCGCGAGCCAAAATTTAAAGGAATAAAACAATAACACCAATAAAAATAAAGCATTGAACAAAAACATTGAAAAAGAAAAGAAAAAATATCCAATAAAATATCTAAGATGAATACTGCTATAATTGTTGCTGGTGGAAAAGGAAAAAGGATGAAGAAACGTGTTAATAAGCTATTTCTTCTATTAAATAAAGAGCCAATTGTTTTCCATACACTAAAAGTTTTTCAGGAGTCAAAGAATATTAATCAGATAATATTAGTTGTTAATCCAGCTGATAAAGAAAAATTTGAGGTTATAATTAAAACAGGCGATTTCAAAAAAGTAACAAAAGTTGTTGATGGCGGTGCTGAAAGGCAAGATTCTGTTTATAATGGAATAAATGCCATCGATAAAGCGGATAATGAAGATGTTATTTTGATACATAATGCTGCTAATCCCTTTGTTAATGAAGATATCATAAATCAAACTATAAAAGCAACCAGGAAGTATGGCGCAGCAGTTGTTGGATTTCCTGCAAAGGACACTATCAAGGTTGTTGAGGATGGGTTTGTTAAGCAAACCATAGATAGAAAGTTGTTATGGCAAGCGCAAACTCCACAAGCCATGAAGTATTTTTTAGCTAAAAAGGCATTTGAGGTTGCAAAAAGAGATAAATTTTATGGAACGGATGATGTTAGTTTAGTTGAGAGGATGCATGGGCAAGTAAGAGTAGTTTATTGCGACAGGTCAAATATAAAAATTACTGACCAACATGACCTAGCTTATGCAAACAAGCTTGTAAATGCCTCTAAAATAGGCATTGGCCTTGATTCACATAAATTTTCTGATAAAAAGAAAGCATTAGTTATTGGATCTTTAAAAATAGCAGACAAAGGCGGCTTTGAAGCTAATTCTGATGGAGATGTTATCTTGCATGCCTTGTTTAATGCTATAAGCACAGCAATTGGGATGAAAAGCATCGGTTTTTATGCAGATGATATGTGCAAAAAAGGCATAACTGACAGTAAAAAATATTTAGAGTTTATTTTAGAAAAAGTTAGAGAGAAAGGGCTTAAAGTTAGTAATGTTGCTATAATGCTGGAATGTAAAAAGCCAAAAATAGATGAGCATATAGATAAAATAAAATCAAAATTATCTAGATTATTGAATGTGAAAAAAGAGAATATAGGCATAGCTGCTACATCAGGAGAAGAGCTTTCTGAGTTTGGAAAAGGTAATGGAATGGAATGTTTGTGCGCAGTTAGTTTGAGATAATTGATTAACTACTTTTAAATAGTTAGAAAGAAAAAGCTTAAAAATAAGCTTAGACTACTATATATATGGGTAGAAAAAGCACAGCTATAGTTTTTGTTGGGCAAGGTACTCAATATCCTGGTATGTGTCAAGAATTAACCACAGATACAGCTAGAAGTATTTATGAACATGCGTATAGTACTCTTGGAAAAACTAGAAGCTTTATGGCCTTTAATCGGCTAAGTCAATACGCAACACGCACACAAGTAAAATATTCTAATCTTGCAATTTTTGTTAATAACCATGCATTTTATGCTAGCTTGATTAATGGATTGCCTGAACTCAAGTATAGCGCTGTTGCAGGGCATAGCTTAGGCCTCTTCAATGCTGTTATTTCTTCTGGCGCAATAACATATGAAGATTGTTTGCCATTAATGAACCAAGTTAGTGATAAGACTCAAAAAGTTGCTAGAACTGTTAAAGAGGGTTTAGCTATTTTAAGGTACAAAGGAGAAATTAATTTTGAAGAATTAAAAAAGCTTGAAGATAAAAGGATTTATGTTGCATTAGTTAATGATCCTAGAAAAGTAGTATTGGGTGGTCCAAAAAAAGAACTGAAAAAAGTAGTAGATAGGTTAAATGGAGATGGAGTATCTGCAGAATACCTTAGATTTGCTAATGTTCCGTTTCATACACCTCATATGGATGATGTTAGAGAACACCTAAAAAAAAGTTTAGATGGAGTAGCACTTAAATTAGCAGGAGTTCCCATAGTATGTAATTCTTCTGGAGATTTTGTAGTAGACCCCAGACACACACTAGATGTTGTGTTGAACTCCATTAATAACCCAGTTAAGTGGGTTGGAGCTTTAAGTAGAATGGAAGAACTTGGGATTGAAAGGTATATAGTTTTAGGTGCTGACAAAGAGGAAATTATAGGGAAAACTGCTAAAAAAATAGTTGATAAAAATAAAGAAGTCTTAGTAATAAATAATCAAGAAACTTTGGATAATGTTATAAATATGTTATCTGGAGAATGATTTTTCAAACGTTATTTTTGTAATAAATTATTATAAAATAAGTGTGTGGGACAGAATTAATCCGCTAGCCAGTACATGTTGTGCCACAACCCTGTGAGAATGTTAGCAGTATCTATTCTATCCGGTCTTTTCTGTCCCAGTTTCCATCCAGTTCTTTTTTTATCTTCA
>Ga0187833_10006422_pt1 | contig 10868 bp, 10 predicted proteins | sample ETNtaG_37_FD_167968 | JGI IMG/M metagenome (GOLD analysis project Ga0187833, IMG submission 167968) | Marine microbial and viral communities from oxygen minimum zone, Eastern Pacific Ocean - ETNP2014_SV_400_PacBio MetaG (Illumina Assembly) | ecosystem: Environmental > Aquatic > Marine > Hypoxic... | reverse complement strand
GTGCTAAGAAACCTAAAAAACATTTATAAAAAAGATTCAAATCTTAATAACTTAGATCAAAAGAAAGTTTATGATTATTATAAAAAATTCAATATTTTTTTAAGATTATTAAAAAAAAATAAAAAATTAACAAATCCACTTAGTTATTTATATTTAGGATTTTTAATTCTTAAAATGAAAAAAATAAATGAAATTCAAAAATTAAATTTTATTTTGAAAGTAAATGACAGATTATCTATAGAAAAAAATATAATATTTAATCTAGAAGAAATCGGGTTGCTTCTAAATTTATATAAATTTGAAAACTTATGTCTAAAAAAAATATCGAAATAAGTTTAATAATCTCAAGTAACTATAGGTCTTTAATATATCTTTATTATTTGAAAAAAAACAATTTATTACCGAAAAAAATCGTTTTTTTAAAAGATATTAGAGAAAAAATTTACAATAAAAAGATAATTTTATTTTTCAAAAAAAATATAAGACAAATTTCAGTTAAAACATTTTCAACTAGACAAATTAATGACTCAAAAGTAACTAGCTATTTATTTAAACATAAAAGCAGGATGTTTATAGTTTCACTTTATTCCGGAGCAGAAGGCATTATTAAAAATAGATTACTTCTTAAAAAAAAATTGTTTATTCATTCTCATCCTGGAAAACTTCCAGAATATAAAGGAAGTACTACTATTTATTATTCAATTTTAAATGAAAGAAAAATTTGGTGCGATACTATATTTCTCAGTGAAAAAATAGATCAAGGATCTATTATTTATTCAAAGAAATATCCAATTCCAAAAAAAGTTATAGATATTGATCAAAATTATGATGCAAAAATAAGAGCATTGAATTTGATTAAAGTTTTGAAAATTTTAAAAAGAAAAAAAAACAATTTTATGCCTAGCAAAAAAATTAAGGATTTTAATCCTACATATTACTATATTATTCATCCAATATTGAGATTGCTTACTTTCAATAAAATCAAAAATGTTTAAATCAAAGGCAGAAACTCTATTCTTTTTACAAAAAAAATTGAAATTAAGTAAAATTCCTAAGACCTTTTATTTTTCAGTTTTAGAATGGAAAAAAAAGAAAAGAGAAATTTTAAAAAAAATCAAAGATCAATTTAATGGAAAAATAATAATAAGATCTTCTGCTTCTGGCGAGGATGGATTTTTAGGTTCAAATGCAGGAAAATATAAATCTTTTTTAAACGTAAATTGTAAAAACCGAGCGGATGTAGAAAAAAAAATTAATTATGTTATTAAAAGCTATAAGAGAGCTTCACAGAAAAAATCAAAGATTTTAATTCAAAAGATAATTGCATCTATCAATTGTTCTGGAGTTGTTTTTAATAGAGATTTAAATACTGGTTCAAAATATTATGTAATTAACTATGATGATATAAGTGGGAAATCAGATACTGTAACATCAGGCACTACCCAAAACTCTAATAGAATATTATTTGTATACAATAAAAGATTAGAAGATGTAAAATCAAAAAGGTTCTATAAACTTTTAAATTCAATTAAAGAGTTAGAAACAATCTATCAAAATATTCCATTAGATATTGAGTTTATAATCACAAAAAAATTGGAGATATATATTTTACAAGTGAGACCACTTGTATTAGCTAAAAAAGTTTCAAATTATCAAGATAGAGAAATTGATCTAAATCTAAATATTCTGAAAAAAAGAATTGTTAAAAAATTAAAATATTGGAACACTGTATATGGGCAAATGCCTGATTGGAATCCTGCTGAAATAATAGGCAAATATCCCTATCCATTGTTATCCTCTCTCTACAAAGTTCTAGTTTTAGACTCTGCTTGGATTAAAGCTCGTAAAATAATGGGATATAGCGATAATTTTAAAGAAAAGAAATTAATGGAAACTTTTTTAGGACAGTCTTTTATAGATGTGAGAAAAAGTTTTATTTCATTTTTACCGGAAGGTATTTCTAAAAAGTTAGAAAAAAAAATTGTAGATTTTTATATTAAAAAATTAGTACAAAATCCTACTTTGCATGATAAAATTGAATTTGATATTGCAATAAATTGTTTCTTGTTTGATTTTGAAAAAAGAATAAATCATTTATGTCCTAAACTTTTAAATAAAAAAGAGATTTTACTTTTAAAAAATAAATATAAAAATATTTTTGTAAATAACATAAATGAACAAAATAAAGGATCAATAGATTATAATTTAAATAAGATTAATTATCTAAACCGTGAATATACAAAAGTTAAAAAAGAAAAAGATATCAAAAAGATAATTAATTTTACAATTAATTATGGAATTATACCTTTCTCTATTCTTGCTAGACACGCTTTTGTAGCAGAGAATTTGCTTAGATCACTCATCAGATTAAAGATCATAAATTACAACGATTCTGAAAACTTTAAATCTAGTTTTGAAACTGTTACATCAAAATTTATTTTTGACTGCAATCTTTTATCAAAAAACTTAATTAGTTTTAATTATTTTAAGAAAAAATATGGACATTTGAGACCAGGAACTTATGACATCAATTCAAAAAATTACTCACTTTTTGATAAAGATTTTTTCACCAAAAAAAAGAATACGATTAACAAAATAAAAAATAAATTTAATTTAACGTCTTCTAAAAAACTAAAAATAGAAAATATTTTAAAAAAAAATAAAATTGGTATCAGTTCTAAAATTTTTTTTGAATATTTGAAAAAGTCTATCGAGTCTCGTGAATATAGTAAATTTATTTTTACAAAAAATGTAAACTTAATATTGAAAAAAATATCTGAAATTGCTAGAGAAAATAAATTATCAAAAAAACAAATATCTTTTTTCGTACTTCAAGATATTTTGTTAAACAAGATAAACAAATTATCAAAAAAAAATTTAATAAAAAAAATGCATTCAAATAAAAAAAGATATAATACGTATCTAAATATAAGATTGCCAATATTATTAGTTGATGCAAAAGGAGTTGACGTTATTCCTTTTCAAGTTTCATCTCCAAATTTTATTGGAAATAAGAAGATTATTTCTGATTTAGTTGCTATTGAAAACAATACTAACTTAACAAAAATATCTTTTTATAAAAAAATAGTTTTAATTGAAAATGCAGATCCGGGCTACGATTGGTTATTTAACTTTAATATAAGTGGATTAATAACTAAATTTGGTGGAGCTAATTCGCATATGGCAATTAGATGCAATGAATTAAAAATACCTGCTGCTATAGGTGTAGGAGAAAAAATTTTTGAAGAAATAAAAAATAATGAACAAATAATTTTAAATTGTCCATTAAAGAGGATAGAAACTAATTAGAATTAAATGAAAATTGTTATAGTTAATCCAAAAATTTCATTAAACAAAAAAAGAAGAGAAATTAATGATGTAATAGATCAAGCTTTGAATACATGGCTTATCAATAATTCTTACTATCCAATAGTATTGCCCAATTCAACTATTAAGATTCGAAAAAAAAAAATTGAATTATTTTTAAAAAGATTGAAGCCTAAAGGAATCGTTCTTTCTGGAGGTAACGATGTTACTAAAAACTCTTTAAGATACTCTATGCAGTTATTTTTAATACAATTTTCAAAATCAAATCGTATTCCCTTACTTGGTATATGCCAAGGTATGCAAATGCTAGGAGTTTCAGAAGGAGGTAAATTGATTAGAGTAAAAAATCATGTCAGAGCAAAACATTTATTAGTTAATTTGACCAATGAAAAATTTCCTGTTGAGGCAAATAGTTATCATGATTATGCTTTAAAAAAATGTACAAGAAATTATAAAGTTACAACAATTACTAACACTGGAGACATCGAGTCTATTAAACATAAAAAATATTTTATAGAAGGATGGATGTGGCATCCTGAAAGAGATTTAAAAATTAATAAAATCAATAATTATAGATTAAAAAAATTATTTAAATAAATTAAATATGCAAGGACTTATTTTAGCAGCTGGTAGAGGCTCGCGTTTAAAACAACTAACTCAAAAGAAACCAAAGTCATTTAACAAATATAAAGACAAAAGATACATCGATATAATTATAAATAATTTTATTATCAATAAAATTGATAAAATTAATATTGTTGTTGGTTATAAAAAAAATTTTTTTCAAGATATTAAATGTAAAAAAATATTAAATTCTCGATGGCAAAAAACAAGCATATTTTTTTCCCTTTATTGTGCGAGAAAAATTTTATCACGTAATACTTGCTTAGTATCTTATTCAGATATTATCTATAAAGAAAAAGCGTTAAAAATTCTTAAAAGAAAAAAAGGAGATATTGTTTTTTTAAATAATACAAATTGGAAAAAAACGTGGAAAAAAAGATTTAAAAACCCCCTAAGAGATCTGGAGAACTTTGAATACGTAAAAACAAAAAAAGGAAATTTTCTAACAAATATTGGAGGAAGGCCAAAAAGCATTACTTCAATTAAAGGGCAATTTTCAGGACTTTTGAAGATTACCCCGGCTGGGTGGAAAAAAATTATAGGATTTATCAGAAAAGAAAAAATCAATATTAACAAATTGGATATTACTTCTTTTTTTTCAAAGTTTGTAAAAAAGTATCAACGTGTGATAAAGATTGTAGATTATAAAGATATGTGGTTTGAGGTTGATACGGTTGAAGATTTTAAAATACTTAATTCAAAAAAAAATTTGATATGAAAATTTTAGTAACTGGCGCAGAAGGTTTTATTGGTTCTCATTTGGTAGAAGGACTTATAAAAAAAAAATATAAAGTAAAGGCTCTTGTATTATATAATTCTTTTAACTCTCTGGGTTGGATAGATACTTTGCCAGATAAAACAAGAAAAACAATTGAAATTGCTTTAGGCGACATTAGAGATAAAGAGTTTATTGATAAAGTTTTAAAAGATGTTGATGTTGTAATAAATTTAGCGGCTTTAATTAGCATCCCTTATTCATATCAAGCTAGCAGATCTTATATTGACACTAATGTAAATGGATTACTTAATATATTGACTGCATCAATTTCTTCAAAAGTTAAACAACTTATTCAAATTTCAACAAGCGAAGTTTACGGAACTCCTTCAAAAGTGCCTATTAAAGAAGATTTTCCACTTAACGCTCAATCTCCTTATGCTGCAAGCAAAATTGCAGCTGATCAACTAGCTCTATCATTTCACAAATCGTTTGGTTTGCCAGTATCTATTATTAGGCCGTTTAATACTTATGGTCCAAGACAATCTACAAGAGCAATTATTCCAACAATAATTACGCAAGCTTTGCAAAATAAAAAAATTGAAATTGGATCACTTTTCCCAAAAAGAGACTTGCTCTTCGTTGAAGATACTGTGAATGGAATAATCTCAGCGATAGGAAATAAAAAAAGTGTGGGAAAAGTAATTAATCTTGGGTCAGGTTTTGAAATTTCCATTAAAGATCTTGCGAGTAAAATTTGTAAAATTTTAGGAATAAAGATGAATTTAAAACACAAAAAAGTAAGAGTAAGACCAAAAAAAAGCGAGGTTCACAGATTATTAGCATCAACGAAGCAAGCAAAAAAAATTCTCGGATGGTCGCCTAAAACTAAGGGAATTAAAGGTTTAGAAGTTGGCTTAACAAAAACTATTCTTTGGTTTAAGCAAAATAAAAATTTGAAAAATTATAAAAGCTCCAAGTATAATTACTAATTTTTAAAATTTTAAATTATTAAATGTTTAATAAAAAAATCTTGATAATAGCCGAAGCCGGCGTTAATCATAATGGCAAACTTAAGCAAGCTTTAAAAATGGTTGATCTTGCCTCTAAAGCTAAAGCTGATTTTGTAAAGTTTCAAACTTTTGATCCAGAAGCATTAACTACAAAAAATCTTGGATTAGCAGATTATCAAAAAAAAGGCTCTAATAAAAAAACACATTTAAAGCTTTTAAAGTCATTAATGCTATCAAAAAAAGATTTCAAGCAAATTATTGCTAGATGTAAAAAAAAAAAAATTAAATTTTTATCTAGTCCATTTGATATTGGGAGTATAAAAATTTTAAAAAATTTAAAACTAAAAATATTTAAAATACCATCTGGAGAAATTAATAATATTCCTTATCTGAGATATATTGGTTCGCTCAAAAAAAAGATTATATTGTCAACTGGTATGAGCAATTTATCAGAAGTTAAAAGCGCTATAAAAATTTTGACTAAAAATGGAACTAAGAAAAAAGATATTTCTATTTTACATTGTAACACCGAATATCCAGCGAATATTAAAAAACTTAATTTAATGTCGATTAAATATTTAAAAGAAAAAACAAAGTTGAAAGTTGGGTACTCAGATCATAGCGTTGGATATGAAGCTTCTTTAATTTCTCTTGTACTAGGAGCAACAATTTTTGAAAAACATTTTACATTAAATAAATCTGCAAGAGGTCCAGATCATAAGGCGAGTTTGTCTCCAGAAGAATTAATTGAATATGTAAAAAAAATAAAACTGTTTTATCAAAGTATAGGCAAGTATCAAAAAAAACCTTATAAAGAAGAATTGAAAAATTCTCAAATAGCAAGAAAACAAATCGTGGCAGCCACACAAATTTTTAGTGGAGAAAAATTCACAGAAAAAAATATTACAACAAAAAGAGCAAAAAAAGGAATTTCAGCCTCAAATTGGGATAAATTAATTGGCAGAGTGTCAAAATATAATTTCGATGAAAATCAGAATATCAAAATATAATTTATGAAAATTTGCACAGTCACAGGATCAAGAGCTGAATTTTATATCCTAAAAAATTTGATTAAAAAATTTGAAAAAAACAAATATTTTAATCAGCATCTTATAGTTACAGGATCACATAACCTAAAAACTTTTGGCAATACAATTAAAGAAATCAGAAAAGAAAAAATTAAGATTGGTAGTAAAATTAATATTCAACTTAAAAATGATAGTGAAATTGAAATTTCAAAGTCATTCGCTGTAGGAATTAAATTATTTTCAAAAGAGTTTTTAAAAATTAAGCCAGATATTTTATTAATTCTTGGGGACAGATACGAAATTTTTGCAGCAGCAATAGCGGCATGTTTTAATAGAATTCCTATTGCACATATCCATGGCGGAGAGAGGACCGAGGGGGCTATAGATGAGGCAATAAGACATTCAATAACAAAACTATCCCACATACATTTTGTATCTACTAATGATTATTTCAAAAGAGTTAGACAATTAGGAGAAAATAGAAGAAACATCTTTAATGTTGGCTCAATGGGAGTGGATTCACTCAAAAGAATTAAACTTTTAAATCAAGATGAATTAGAAAAAAAGTTAAAATTAAAATTTAGTAAAAAGAATTTACTTATTACTTTTCATCCAGAATCGCTTAGATCTAAAAATGAGAACAAAAAAAAACTTAAAGAACTTCTAAATAGTTTAAAATACTTGCCGGATACCACGTTAATATTTACTATGCCTGGAGCTGATGCTAACTTCAACATGATAGTTAAAGAAATTAATCAATTCATTACAAAAAATAAGAAAAGTTATTTTTTTAAATCATTAGGAGATGAACTATATTTTTCATTATGCAAAGTAGTAGACTTGATGATTGGAAACTCTTCTAGTGGAGTGATCGAGATGCCATCATTTAAAAAAGGTACAATTAATATTGGAGAAAGACAAAAAGGAAGAATTAAAGCTAAATCTGTTTTAAATGTTGATTTTAATGAAAAAAAAATTAGAGAAAAAATGAGATATTCTTATTCAAAAAAGTTCAATATTGTTTTGAGAACAGTTAAAAATCCTTATGACCAAGGCAACAGTTCAGACAAGATTATAAAAATTCTAAAAAAAATAGATTTAAACAATATTTTAAATAAAAAGTTTTTTGATTGCAAAAAATAATTATGAAAAATCAAAGTCAGTTATTTGTTATTAAAAGCGATACGATTAAAAAAGCTATAATCAAAATCAGAAGAAACGGGACACGAACCGTTGTAGTAATTGATAATAAAAAACGTTTGCTTGGGACTCTTACAGAAGGAGATGTTCAAAAAGCGCTATTAAAAAACAAAAGTATTAATGAAGCTATTGGTTCTTTATACAATAAAAATCCAAAAAAAATTAATATCAAAAAGATAAATCAAGACAAGATTTCAAAAATATTTATTGAAGGACAATATGGAGCATTACCTGTTGTCGACGCTAGAAACGTCGTTCAAAAAGTCATTACCTGGCCTCAAATTTTTAATTCACGAAAAGATCAATTTGATCTTAAAAATATTGACGTAGTTATTATGGCTGGAGGAAAAGGAGAAAGATTAAAACCATTTACTGAAATTTTGCCAAAACCTTTAATTCCAATAAATTCTAAGCCAATGTTAGAACATATAATTGATAATTTTACCTACTTTAATTTTTCTAAATTTCATTTAGTTTTGAATCATCAAGCAAATTTAATAAAATCATATTTTCAATCAGAAAATAAAAATTACAGAATTAATTTTATTAAAGAACCCAAACCTTTAGGAACAGCTGGCGGAATTTTTTTTGTAAAGAAAATAAATTCAGAGGATTTTATAATAACAAATTGCGATACTCTATTTAAAATTGATTATACGAAATTTTATGATTTTCATAAAAAGAGTAAAAATTTTATCACTCTTGCCGTTTCAAAGATACAGCACACTTTTCCTTATGGATTCTGTAAATTGAATTTAAATAATTTAATCTCAATTGAAGAAAAACCAAAATTTAATTTTATTGCTAATACTGGTTTATATTTTGTAAAAAAAGAAATAGTTAAACTTTTACCAAAAAACAAAAAATTTGAGATGACCGATTTAATTGAAAAATGTTTAAAATTAAAAAAAAAGACCGGTGTTTATCAAATATCAACGGACTCCTGGACTGATCTTGGACAGCTGTCAGATCTCAAAAAAGTATACAAGGAAATTTAACTTATATGACTATAATATGTACAATATGCGCTCGCGGTGGATCTAAAGGTCTTTCAAATAAAGCTCTAAGAAAAATTAATAAAAAACCATTAATATCTTACACAATCAGACAAGCAATAAAATCCAATGTTTTTGATGAAATTGTAGTATCTACGGATTCAAAAAAAATTCAAAAAGTTGCAAAATATTATGGTGCAAAATCATGGTTTTTAAGACCAAAAAAATTTTCTCATGATAGTAGCTCAAAATTATTAGCTATTAGACATGCTTTAACAGAGTCAGAAAATTATTTTAACAAGAAATTCAAAATTTGCGTTGATTTAGATATCACCGCTCCACTTAGGGATATAAAAGATATACAAAACGCAATTAAAAAATTTAATAAAAAAAAAGCTAATAATCTTGTTTCAGTTTGTGATGCTAAAAAAAACCCTTATTTTAATATGGTTGAGAAGCATAAAAATGTAATACAACTTGTAAAGTATAAAAAAAATTCTAATAAATTCTCAAGAAGCTTTACATCAGATTTTAATATTATTCGAAGACAGGATGCCCCAACTGTTTATGAAATGAATGCCTCTATCTATGTTTTTAAAAGAGAAGCTCTAATAAAAAAGGTTAAATTATTAAATAAAAAAACTTCATTGTTTATAATGCCTAGAAATAGATCTATTGATATAGATGATATTTACGATTTAAATCTTGTAAAATTATTAATTAAAGATGATAAAAAATTATTTAGATAAATTTTCTTTAAAAGGAAAAAAAGCTTATATAATCGGAGGGTGTGGATTAATTGGGTCAGAAATTAGCGAGGCTCTTTTGTCAGCATCTGCAGAAGTTTATATTTTTGATAATAATAAAAAAAAAGGTAATTTTTTTAGAAAAAAATTTATCAATAGAAAATATAATTTTATTTATTTTGATTTAAAAAATCTTAATCAAGCGGATAAAAAAATGAAAAATTTTATAAAAAAGTATGGTTGTCCAGATATTTTTATTAATTGTTCATACCCGGCTTCAAAAGATTGGAAATCAAGCTCTTTTAAAGAAAATAAGTTACACATATTAAGAAAAAATATTGATATGCATTTAAATTCTCACACCTGGCTATCTTTTCAAATATGTGAAGCGATGAAAAAAAAAAAAATTACCGGATCAGTCATAATGCTTGGTTCAATCTACGGTCTTGTTGGACAAAATATGTCAATTTATAAAAATACAAAAATTTCTGAAAATATGAATTATTCTATAATCAAGGGTGGAATTATAAATTTTTCTAGGCAACTGGCTTCATACTATGGCAATCACAATATACGAGTTAACTCAATTTGTCCTGGAGGAATAATTGGCCATGCAAAAGGTTTGAGCAACAAGCAAGACAAAAATTTTTTAAGGAATTATAAAAAAAATTGTCCTTTAAAAAGACTAGGCACTTCTGAAGAAGTGGCTTCCTCTACTTTATTTCTTGCCTCAGATGCCTCATCCTATATTACAGGCACAACTTTTATAGTTGATGGTGGTTGGACAGCTATCTAAATTTAATGAGCAAAGATAATCTTAATAATATATTTTGGTGTAAAAATTGTGTGATGATGTCAACAAGACCTCGTTTAACATTTGATAAAAGAGGTTTTTGTTCTGCTTGTCAGTGGGCTGAAGAAAAAAAGAAATTAGACTGGAACAAAAGGCAGAATCTTTTGAAAGATTTATTACAAAAGCATAAGTCAAATGATTTAAAATATGACTGTATTACTACAGTAAGTGGAGGCAAAGATGGATCATACGTTAGTCATAACATTAAAAATAAATATGGAATGAATCCACTTACTGTAACTTTTAGAACAAGTATGGAGACACAACTAGGTAAGGAAAATTTACAAAGCTTTATAGATCGCGGGTACGATCACATTCATATAACTGGTAATTCGGAAGCAATGCGCATTTTAAATAGAATTGGATT
>Ga0187833_10006418_pt1 | contig 10872 bp, 9 predicted proteins | sample ETNtaG_37_FD_167968 | JGI IMG/M metagenome (GOLD analysis project Ga0187833, IMG submission 167968) | Marine microbial and viral communities from oxygen minimum zone, Eastern Pacific Ocean - ETNP2014_SV_400_PacBio MetaG (Illumina Assembly) | ecosystem: Environmental > Aquatic > Marine > Hypoxic... | reverse complement strand
AGTATCTTTATACAAGCACATATGGTGTTTATGCTCATAGTGCAAAAATGAAAGAAAGTGATGTTTGGAAAACTTTCCCATCAGATAATGATAAATTCGCAGGTTGGGCAAAAAGAATAGGCGAACTCCAGATTGAAGCTTTCAAAATTGAATATAATTTTGATAGTTTGCACATAGTTCGACCGGCAAATATTTATGGACCATACGCGAATTTTGATCCAGAAAATTCAATGGTTATCTCATCTTTGATCAGAAGAATAGCAGAAGGTGAAAATCCTTTAGTTGTATGGGGCGACGGAACAGCTATCAGAGACTTTGTTTTTTCAGCGGACGTTGCGGATGCGATGATTCAAGTTGTGGGAAAAAAAATTGAAAGACCAATTAATATTGGTAGTGGAAAAGGAGTATCAATAAAAAAACTTGTTGATATTTTAACATCAAATAAATCATTTAAAAAAAAACCAAAAGTCGTGTTTGACAAAACAAAACCTACTGGTGATAAAATAAGAATTTTAGATACAAACCTGGCAAAAAGCTATGGAATTAGAAATAAAGTTCCCTTAGAAGAAGGTTTAGACAAAACAATAAATTGGTACCTGGATAATAGAACTCTATCACAAAAAAGATTTAATTATTTTACAAAACAGAAATCTGAATTTTAAAAATGAATTTAAATAAAGAAAAATTAGTCTCTGTTTGGAAAAAAAATATTCAAAGAAATGGAAACAAAATTAAGACCATTAATTTTTTAAAATATGTTACAAGGAAAAACAATAAAATTGTATCAGCTTTCTTAGATGCTGTAATAATTACAAAAAATAAAAAATGTATTACTAGAGCTGTTCAACTAGAATGGCCTAGCGTGGTTATTATACCAATCCTAGTTTGTGGTAAAAAAATTAAAACTTTAATGATAGAACAATTTAGGGTTGGTACAGGAGAAAAAGAACTTGAATTTCCTGGAGGTGCTATTGAAAATAAAAATATTTTATCAACAGCCATGAAAGAAACAAAAGAGGAATTGAATATTCATGTTAATAAAAATACTCTTAAAAAATTAAACACAAAACCTATTAAAATGCTAGCGTCTTCGAATTCTCAATTAGTAACTTTCTTTTGTTTCAAAAAAAGAGTAACTAAAAATTTCCTCAAATATATAAATAATTCAATTTCTGGTTGCTCAAATGACGGTGAGCACTTAAAAATTAAAGTATTAAATTTTAATGATGTAAAAAAAATAAATACTTCATCAGCAATTATTGGTTTATCACTAATTAAAAATAAAATAATTTAATGAAAAAAAATAAACTCTTAATCTTAGGAGCGAGTGGATTTATTGGCAAAAACCTTGCAATTTACTTTTCTAAGAAAAAAAATTTCAATGTCACTGGTACTTATTTTCGTAAAAAAACATATATAAACAATGTAAAGATGCTTAAATGTGATTTAACAAAAAAAAAGGAAGCAGATAAACTAATCAAAAATTCAAACATTATAATTCAAGCAGCAGCTACAACTTCGGGTGCTAAAGATATTCTGGCTAAACCATATATTCACGTAAATGACAACGCAATTATGAATTCAATGGTTACTAGATCAGCTTATGATCATAAAGTTAAACATATTATCGTATTTAGTTGCTCAATTATGTATCAATCTTCAAAAAAACCTTCGAAAGAAATTGATTTTAATCCAAGTAACAATATGTATCCGAATTATTTCGGTGCTGGATGGATGAAACTTTTCGTTGAAAAAATGTGCGAATTTTATTCTAAACTTGGAAAAAACAAATATACTCTTATAAGACATTCAAACATTTATGGTCCAAATGATAAATTTGATTTAAAAAAATCACATGTGCTAGCAGCCTCAATCAATAAAGTAATAAATTGTAAAAATAATAAAATCAGTATCTGGGGTGATGGCAAAGAAAAACGAGATTTGCTTTTCATTTCTGATCTAATTAATTTTGTTGATTTGGCTATAAAAAAACAAAAAAATAATTATGAACTATATAATGCAGGATCGGGTAAATTAATTTCTGTGAATGAACTAATCAAAAAAATAATTAAAATTTATGGAAATAAAATTTCTGCAACAAACGATTTAACAAAAAAAACTCTCAAAACATTTGTGTGTTTAAATTGCAATAAAGCAAGGAAAGAACTTGGATGGTACCCAAAAGTTTCGTTAGAAAATGGAATTAAAAAAACAATTGATTGGTATCTAAAAAATATAAATCATTAGTTTTATTTACAATTTTAAATAGTTTCAATTTATTTTAATCTTCTCATTATATCTGGATGTTTTAATAAAAGAGTCAAAAATGCTGCCTATTAAATTAGAAAAATGTTTGCCATTTTCGCTTAAGACTATATTACTTTCATTATAAGTTAAAAGTCCATCGCTGGAAAATTCGTTCAGGACTTTAATTTCTCTTTTAAAATATTCTCCAAATATAATTCCGTATTCACTGTTAAGTTTATTAATGTCTAAATTAAAGTAAGTTCTTAAATCTTTAATTATTTTTCTTCTTAATTTATCATCTTTATTTAATACCCAACCTCTGTGCAAAGGAATTAATCCTTCTTTAAGACTATTTTGGTATTTTTTTTGTTCATAAAAATTTTGATAGTAAATATTTTCACCGATCGTGCTATAACTGCTTCTTCCTAGCGCAAGAACACTAGTGCAATCTCCAGTCGTAGTTCCAAATGAATTATAGTATGCTCTTTTTTTTCTCAATGATTTAGTAACATCATCCTCAGGTACAGCAAAATGTTCAAAACCAGCTCTTACATATGAACTACCTTCAAGTCTCACTAAAGCTTCAACAAAAATTTCTTTTCTTCTAAAAAAATCTGGCAATAATTCACCTATCATCATATGTCTCTGATGAGGATGATATTCAGGATTATAAGCTAAATAAGCTAACGCTATCCTGTCAGGCTTTAATTTTATAACCTCATTTATTGTAGAACTCATGCTTTTGACGGTTTGTGCTGGCAATCCAATCAATAAATCAAAATTTATGCTTTTAAATCTTTTTCTGACATTATCTGTCAAAAGTTTCTGTATTATACTAACAGACTGCAATCTATTAATTTTATTTTGAACATTAACGTCAAAATCTTGTATACCAAAAGAAATCTTATTAACGCCCTCGTCAGCATAAAACAACAATCCATTTTCATCAACTCTTCTAGGGTCTATTTCTATCGAAAACTGATTAATTTTCTCAAAATTGACAAGTTGTTTTAATTTATCTTTCAATTTTTTAAACTCATTTTTTTTTAAAAAAGTGGGAGAACCTCCTCCAAAATAAATTTCTCTAATATTAAATTGTTTTTTAAACTTTGCTGTAATTTCGGTCATAAGATCTATTTCTGTAAATAAAGAATTATACAAATAATCCTCTACAACTTTATAATCGCTGGTTATTTGACGATTGCATATGCAGAAGGAACATAATTGCTCACAGAAAGGAATGTGCACATAAAGCATTACAGGAATTTCTTCTATACAAACTTTCTCAAAATTCTTAATTATATCTTCCTGATTAATTTTAATATTCCAAAAACTTTTATGAGGATATTCAATATAATCAAAAGCATGTTGATCATATTTTTTTAGTAAATTAATATCATTTAATATATTTTTAAGCAGTTTGTTCATTGTTGTGTCAATTTAAATTTAGAGTTTTAAACCTCTGTTTCCAATAATTAGATTTTTCAAGATACCTATTAACTAATGACATTCTATTTTCTGCTTCTAAATTCTTATTTAACTTCTTTTTTACAATCGATAAAAAATAGTTAGAGAGCGGATTATCTCTTGTCATTCTGTCACTTACATCTGTTAAAAAATGTTCCATTTTTTTTAATTTACTAAGATTATTTTGATGAATAATCGGTTTATAATTTATTTCGTAGTCTGCTAAAAACCACAGATCATTAAGTTCTTTCTGTGTTGGTACGTGATTACGATTCGCGTTTAACAAGTTTATAAAATCGCTATTATCTCTTTTATTTTTCTCTTCAATCTTTCTTTGCCTTTCAGATTCTCTTACAGAAAACATAGTAAATCCTTCTCCTTCGAGAATTAATTTATCTTTTTCTACTTTACCAGAATCTACCATTTGATCATAAATTTCAGTTGATGGTAATGGAGTAAGTAGCTGAACTGTATACCAATCAAGTGCCATTTTTTTTGAAATATTTATAGTATCTAATACTTGTGACAATGTTTCGTTTGGAAAGCCTATAATCAAAAAGCCTCTCGTAAAAATTTTTTCATGTTTTTTCATTAATTCACCAAGTTTTAAATAATGTTTAATTCCTGATGGCTTATATATGTTTTTTAATATCTGGTCATTACCCGATTCAATGCCAAAATAGGCACCGATACATCCTGATTTTTCTGCAGCATCAATTAATTCTGGATGAGCGACTGCTGCAGAAACTATTAATCCATTAGACGCATCCCAAGTTAGATTTAAATTACTTTTTATTATCTCGTTGAATAAACTTAATGTCCTGTCTCTGTCAAAAAACAAATCATCATCTAGCCAAGTGATATGATTGATGCCATAATTTTCCTTTAATCCTTTCAATTCGTCTACAACTGTCTGAACAGATTTTGATCTCACGCCTTTTCCGTTAAAGTTCCTCACACTACAAAAAGAACATCTAGCACGACACCCTTTGTTAGATAAAACTGCTGAACCTTTGGAATTCTTAGGTCGCCAATACCTAAAAGTACCAATTTCACCTAATTCTGTAAGTTTGGAGATATTTATTTTATCATAATCGGGAATGGCATTTAATTCATCCCCCTCTGGATTCTTTCTATCTGATATTTGGTAGAACTTTCCGTCTAAAATAGTCGATACTTGATATGGGTTAGATGAAGTTTTTCCATTTATGAAGTTTATAAAATTAACAAAACTTTCCTCAGCTTCATATGTAGAAGCAAAATCGATATTTTTTCCTTCTTTTAAAACAAATTCGGTAGCATTCGAGACATGCACTCCACCAGCTATTGTTATTATTGACTTTTCAAATTTTTTTACTTCATCAAAAATTTCGATCATATTTTCGTGGTTCATTGTGAAAGTACAACTTACGCCCACGACGTCAGGTTTATAGTCAATTAATTTTTTTTTTAAGATATTTTTCCACTCTTTAGTTAAATCACTAGAATTACAATTTCTATTATTATAAATATAATCAAAGATCTCATAATTCAGATCTAATATCGAACTAGTATAATTTTTTCTTTTTAATACAGTGTTTAATATTCCAAGAGCATAAGGTGGGTACATATAGTATCTTTTGTTTATCGAAATTTTTATATCTAATTTTTTTTCAGATATTTGTATAGGTTGGACTAGTAAAATATTTTTTATTTTGTGCTTTCCTATTAAATCTAATTTTTTTTTAAAAGCTAATTGCTTATTTTCATTAAAATTATTATTTATCATACGACTCGTGACCTTTGTAATTATTCAATCTTAAAATGAATCAAAAAACACTATATTTTTTTTAAGCATCTTAGATTTCGTCATAATTTTCTTATAAACAAAATTAGAAAAATCTCTTGGTGTTTTAATGTTTTTTATTTTTTTTCTTTTTTTGAACAAAATTAGATCATTGTCATTTTTAATATTATTATTTTTTCTAAAAGCTAAAGTATCTATGTGTCGTGGAACTATTGAAAAAATTTTAATTTTTTGACCAATGGCGTCCTTGGATAAAGCTACTGTTAATGTGTTCATAGCAGATTTAGAAGCAGCGTATATATGTATGTTTTTACCTCCAGAAATAGCCGAATATGAAGAAATATTTATTATAACAGCATGTTTTCGAAGTTTATTTTTCAAAATTAGTTTCAGTGCATTCTTTAGCGAGACTATATTTCCAACCAACAATCCTTTAATACTTTTCAATAAATCTGTATTTTTAATCTTTAAAAAATTTTTTCTTTCAATTGCTGGTGAAGCATTATTTATAAATATGTCTAGCTTTTTAAATTGTTTTGAAAATTCTTTGAATGCATTATTTATTGAATCTACTTTAGCGAGGTCCATTTTGACATAATTATGATGAATATTTAATTTTTTTAAATCTTTTGAAATTAATTTTGCCTGACTCAAATTGTTAAAATAAGTAAAAAAAATATTATAATTATTTTTGGCAAACTTATGAATTAGTGATTTTCCAATTCCACTTGAGCCTCCAGTAATAAAAATATTTTTAGCCATTGTTTTGAATTGTTTTATAATTTATATACAATATTTGAAATTCAATTTATTAGGGAAATATAATAAATTCAAGGATAGTATGTGGGTTTAAACTTAGCCATTATGATTAATCGTAAATTTAAAAAATGTCTTATTACAGGTATTACAGGTTCAGGCGGAAGTTACTTGGCTGAACACATATTGTTAAAAGACAAAAGAATAAAAATTTTTGGAATTTATAGGTCAGTGGGTTACAAAAAATTATTACAAAATAAAAGAATCGAATTATTTAAAGTTGATCTGTGTAATTTTTACAAAACTCAAAAAATTATAAATAAAATTAACCCTGATTTAATTTTTCATCTTGCCTCTTCTGCGAACGTAAGGGAATCCTTTGATTTCCCTAAAAAAATTATAGAAAATAACAACACAATTACACTTAATTTACTAGAAATTGTAAGAAAAAATAAAATTAAACCATTGATTATTATCTGCAGTACTTCAGAAGTCTATGGAAAAATAGTTAAGAAAGATGCTCCAATAAAAGAAACTAAAAATATTAGTCCAGTAAATCCCTACTCTGTCTCAAAAGCTTTTCAAGATCTAATTTCTCAAGTTTATTTTAAAAATTATGGATTAAAAATAATTATCACTCGAATGTTTTCATATATCAATGCTAGAAAAAATTACTTATTTCAAACTGCATTTGCAAAGCAAATTGTAGATATAGAAAGAGGTAAAAAAAAAATACTAGTTCATGGCAATTTGAACAGTATTAGAAATATTATTGATATTGCAGATGCTATGGAAGCATACTGGCTTACCGCAAAAAGAGGAAGGTTGGGAGAAATATATAATATCAGTGGCAAAAAAGTTATCTCGGTAAGAAATTATCTCAAAGAGCTAAAAAAATTATCAAATATCAAAATAAAGTCTAAAATTGATAAAAAATTAATGAGACCAGTAGATGTAACATTGCAAATATCAGATAGCAAAAAATTTATAAGAGATACACGTTGGTCACCGAAAATTTCGTTTAAAGAATCAATGAAAAAACTGCTTTATGAATGCAGAAAATCTTAAATTAAAAGAAAAAATTTAACTGGATTTATTTTTTTTGTTTAATGGTAGACATAAATGAATACCACAAAGAATTTACAATAGATTCGGATATTATAGTAAACTTCACTAGAAAATTTGAATTTTTCACTATCGAAAAAATTATTTTAAATTGAAATATAGTCTTAATTAAACTTGATAATTTTATATTTCTTAATAATATATATTTAGCTGCAATTCTTAAATACCAATAGGGAATTTTATTTAACTTTACTTTTCTGTTATCTAACTTCTCTATGGCGTTATAGATTGATTCAAAATTTTTAAAATCATCAGATAAATCATTTACCTTAAGATTTAATTTATTTGTAAATTTTTCTAATAACTCTTTGTTACCTAATAATTTTTTTAAAATCTTCACACATTCTTCCTTAGAAAAAAAACAAGGAAGCTCATCTTTGTCAAAAAGCAGTTCTGTACCTGGAGCATATTCTGCAACACATGCAGTTCCTAGATTACCAGCCACTATCATTCTTCCCTTAAACTGATAGTAATATTTAAAAATGCTTTCTGATGCGTAATTCAAAACTGATGTTGTTCTTGTTTTGCTTAATTGTATAACAATTTTTGATCTTGAAATAAGCTTAAATAATTCCTCTTTTGGTAGACCTTCTATTTCATCTTCGTGACCAACATTCTTTAAAGATATACCCTCCTTTTCTATGTACTCTAGAAAATTTTTACGATCAGGGGTTAAATGACCATAAAAAAGTACATCAATGTCCTTTTTAATATCATCGTTATTTTTTATAAACTTATTAAATTCGCAATAAAAAAGATGTGCGTCATATCCCTTTTCTCTATATTTCAGCACCGACAACGGGCAATGTGTTAACACTAGATCGCAAGCGCTAGCAGTAACTGAGTGTAGCTCATGAAGACCGATATCATCTCCAGTTAAAAGGATTTTTTTTTTACTATCTATTTTTTCAATAAAAAAGAAATTTATAAACTTAAAATAATCAACATCAAAAACAACAATATCAATGTTTTTTGATTTGATTAAATTGTTTATGTAATTAACTACTTCAGTAAAATTTTTATTCTTTAAATTGCTAATATATAAAAATTCAGTATTATAATAATTTGAAAATTTATCAATCCCAGCTGCGTTCCAGGCATGTGGATATTTAAAAATTATCAAAACTTTCTTTTTCATTTTTTTTATATAATTAAATCATAATTTCCTATAAAACTACTTAAATTTTATGAAATTAATTTCTTACAGTAAAATACAATTAGAAAATCATTCGTTTATTAAAAATTATCTAAGATTATGTTTTATCCAAAATCACAACTTAATGAAGACTTTCATGTAAATATATTTATAAAAATATTATTAATTTCTCAAAATTTAATGATATATTAAATATTCCAACATTCTGAAAATGAAAAATAAAAAATTTTTAGTATTTTTTAAATTAATTTTCACCCCATATATTCATGATTGCTTAAAGTGAAGCACACTATTTACTTATTAAAATTAAAGTAGTAAAAAATCATTAATTATGAATATAGATAACAATAACAAAATCACTTCCCAGAAAAGTTTAAAAATATTTTTTATCAAATTAATTTCCACGGCAATTATAATATTTATTCTTGTTAATTTAATATTTAATTTGTTTTTTGCTGAAAGATTAGAAAACATAGACAAGATTTTATTATTAAACAAAAATGAATTTCGAAGTGAAGTAAGAGAAAAAATAAGAGAAGAATTAAATAGTGGTTTAAGTAAAGAAAATTTAATCTACGAAGAAGATAGAATATTATTATACAAATTATATCAAAAACTAAAAAAAGAATTTCAAGATATAGATAAAAGCAAGCTTTAAGCAATTTTTTTCAAATCTAGTTATGCAAAAAAAAATTGAAATTTTCACTGTTACTTTATTATTCTTGTTCGCCTTTTACTGTACTCTTAATGTTGGAATAACATGGGATGATTTGTTTCACATAGATTTAGGAAACAGAAGATTAAAATATTTGTTATCCTTTGGAGATGACTATAGAGTAATTACACTACCGGCGGACCAGAAATTTCATCCCGGTTTCTATTATACGTTAATAGTTTTTCTTACAAAAATGTTTCCAAAAACATACGAAATCGAAATATTGCATTTAGCAAATTACTTATTTTCAATTTTGACCATTTTCGGAATTTCTAGGATTTCAAGTGAATTGTTCAACAAAAAAGTTGGAAAAATCGTTTTTCTATTATGTTTTTTCAATCCAATTTTTTTTGGTCATATGGCAATTGATCAAAATGGTGTGATCGTTGCTTTCTCAAATATTTGGACTACATATTTTATTATAAGATACCTTAAAAATCAGAAAATAAACAAGAAAAGAAATCGATATGTGATTCTAGCAGGCTTTACTATTGGACTTGGACTTAGTGTTCGTATTATTTTTTTAAGCACTCTTATACCTATTATTGCAATTTTTTTTCTTGATATTTTATTATTAAAAAAATTGGCAAATAAAAAATTTGTTTTTAGTAAATTGATCATCGATATCATAAAAGTTCTTATAATTGCATATATTATAATGATATCATGTTGGCCCGAAACTCACGAAAATATATTTATTTTACCTTTTAAATTACTTGTTGAATCATTCGACTTAATTATCGGAATTCCTTTAGGATTATTAAATGGAAATTTTTATAATACTGTTGAAACACCTAAATTTTATTTAATAATTAATTTGTTATACAAATTACCAGAATTTATTTTACTTTGTTATCTGGTTTTTGTTTATTTAATTTTAAAAAATAAAAGTTTTTTCAATTTAAAATTTGAATTTTTTAACACAAAATTAATATTAACATTATTTATTTTAATATTTCCTAATCTGCTTCTTTGGCTCAGTCCATATAAAATTTATGATGGACTCAGACTATTTTTATATTTAATCCCCTACATTAGTATTATTCCCGGATTGGCAATTTATTATCTAATAATTAATTATAAAAATCATATTTCTAAAATTCTATTAAGCGCTATTTTTGCTTTGTTTGCTTATTATCTTATAACTTTCTTTTCACTAACCCCCTACCAATACATTTATTTGAATGTTCTAAGTGGCGATTTTTCAAAAGCTCACGAAAAATTTGAAAATGACTTTTGGGCTATTTCAGCAAAAGAACTGGTCAATCAAATTCCTAATAATAAAGATTTATTAAATAATAAAGAACTGAAGCTAGCTTTTTGTGGCGCTGTTGATGACAATATAAAATTTTACCTAAAAAAAATAAAAAATTTTCAATTTAGACAAGTAGACTGGCGTAATGAAGATTACGATTATATTATTATGACAAATAGAATTGTTATTCCTGATATAAGAGAGAAAAAAATGGGTAAATATAATTTAACAAATCTTAAAACTTGTTTTGAAAAATTTAATGGTATTGATGTTATAACTGTAAATAGAAATGGTTTAGTTTTATCGACCTTAAGAAAAAAGATTTAAACCAATTCATATTTCTATGAACACATAATTCACTATAC
>Ga0187833_10006412_pt1 | contig 10880 bp, 9 predicted proteins | sample ETNtaG_37_FD_167968 | JGI IMG/M metagenome (GOLD analysis project Ga0187833, IMG submission 167968) | Marine microbial and viral communities from oxygen minimum zone, Eastern Pacific Ocean - ETNP2014_SV_400_PacBio MetaG (Illumina Assembly) | ecosystem: Environmental > Aquatic > Marine > Hypoxic... | reverse complement strand
AACATATTACCATTACATCATTTGGTATTCTAAAATATTCGACTGTACTTGATAGAACAAAAGAATTTGGTGGAATAATACATTCATCTCCTTTTTTAGAAATAAAGTTATTTAGCTTAAAATTTTTAGGATCTACTATCTCAGAATTTACATTTGTGAATATTTTAAATTCGCTTGAAACACGTGCATCGTACCCAAAAGAAGAAAGGCCATAGGAAATCTTGTTGTCTCTTACTTGCTTATCTTCAAAAGGACTGATCATATTATTAGTTCTCACCATTTCTTTTATCCATTTATCCGATAAAACTGTCATTTTTTCTTCTTATTGTTGTATTTTTTTTGAAATTTTTTTCTTTTTTTAAGATTCTTTTTTAATGCTCTTTCGAGCTTTTGAAAGTAAATTCCATCCTTTTCCATTTACCCACAAAATTTATTTCTTGTTATCTGGATTGGTTAAATCCTCTAAAGTAATGGGCTTTAGGATGTCGTGCATCATTGATGCGTTATTTTGTTCTTCCACCACATTTTTTCTTTTTGCTCTTTTTTTTGCTAAACGCGCCTCTCTCTTGGCTTGCTTCAACACAGCTCTTTCACCTCTTTTTGATTTATAATCGTAATGAATGCCCATAAAAACTTTTCCATATTTTTTATATGTTTACTTTGTTAAAAGACACTTTTCAAGTTACTATCCGATTATGGCTATTTTATAGCTATTACAAATGATTTTTATTTCTAAATCAGGCTTGAGCCCACATAGCTCAGTTGGCAGAGCACTTCCATGGTAAGGAAGAGGTCGTGTGTTCGATTCACACTGTGGGCACCATTTTTTAGCATTGATAATCTTCAACTACCAAATTTTTTTCACAAAAAATTTTTCAGTTGCCGAGATTCTTGCTTCAATTTAATTGTGTTTTATATAGATTTGTTTAGTCAAAAAAATTATTTTTCGGATTTTATTTAAAAAACCTAAATATAATTGAAATTATTAAACTCACCACTAGACATGTGATTATAGGAAAATAAAAAGTAAATTTATCTTTTTTTAAGACAATATCGCCTGGCATACGTCCTATAGGTAGCTCTTTTAAAAATGGCCACAAGAGACCTAATGCCAACAAATGTTTCTTCAATTTTTCCAGCCTTTATTGTTTGTTCAAGCACTTTAGAAACCGAATAAACTCCACTTTATTTCGATTTAAATCAAATTCGAGTATTTCCAATTGGAGCTTGATTATTCGATTTAAACAATTTGGATTTAAGTGCACCAAAACTAAATTTGATACCCAAAACATTAAGCCCACCTTTTATTTTGATCCTTAACTCATCAAGCGAACGTAATCCTTTTATCATTCTCCATATAGATATTGGCCTTAAATAAAAAGTCCTGTAAGCTTTTTTTTGTAATTCTACAAGCTGTTCGTAAGTAAGATATTCGAGCCAATGTCCTACTTTTAACTTTCTGTTTACAGGATCTGTGGCCCATTCATTCCATGTGCCATCTTCTATTAAACCTTTTGCCACTGCTTGATCGTATACTTCGGTATTTGGATACAGGGCGAGTATTGAAAATTGAGCAAAATCTGGACTGTACTCATATGTTAGAGTATTTATATTATGAATCACATCTTTGTAGGATCTTTCATGAGGTAAACCAATAATGAAATCGGCAACAGATACAATTCCATGTTTCCTGCACAATTTTAATGCATTGATATTCTGTTTTACCTTTGTACCTTTGCGCATCGTTGTAAGACCTTCTTGTGTAACGGTCTCAACACCAAAAGATATCATTCTACCACCTGAGTTTTTGAATCTTATTAAAGATTCTTCGTCAATTCCATTTACTCTCCCTCTATAATCCCATACAATTTTTAGTCCTCTTTTATCTATTTCGTCACAGATATCCATTACTCTTCGAGGAGTAATATTAAAAAGATCATCATAAAAGTGTATCTCCTGATAACCTTGTTTTTTGCATAATTCCATTTCGTCAACCACCAGTTTGGGATTTCTGCGCCTGTGTGTCTTAATAGGTATGTCACAAAACGTACATTTATAAGGACAGCCTCTACTAGAGATTATTGTAGCTAGTTTAGTTGATACACCAAGAGTACTATTATATTTCAAATGCTTGATATATTTTCGATTTGGTGCTGGCAAAGAATCGATGTCATCAATATAAGCTGGAGGCACTTTAACTTTATTAAGAAATCTGCGATCTTTTAATGTGACATTTTTATATTTTTGAATAGATTCTTTAGTATATACGCCTACTATATCTGTGAATGGTTTTTTGTTTTCAATTGCTTTTACTAATTCAGTAAATACAATTTCGCCTTCTCCAACAACAACACTGTCAAATTCTGGCAGACTGGCTGCTTCAAAAGGAAAAGCAATTGGATGGTGTCCCCCTAGACAAAGATGTGCATTTGGCACAATTTTTCTGATATTTTGTGCCGCAATAACAACATCAATCATAGATACAGTAAAACTTGTTATAGCTACAATATCTGGTTTTATTTCGGTAACATAATCGACGAGTTTTTTATGGCTGAACCTCTCAGCTACACTATCTTTAAAATATAATTTATGATGTGTAACATGTTTTTCAAGATACGACATCACATATAGAAGACCTAGAGGTGGAAAGGCACCAAAATTATCCACCCCCATATATTCTCCTGATTTTTCATCAGGAGCCATCTCATTAACTTTATTCATATCTGGAGGATTAAGAAACAATATATTCATACTACTATCTAATAAAATTTAGCTACGCTATCATAAAAAAAATCGATTGTTAATGAACCTTATATTATTTTTTTGTCTATATACTAACAGGATCACTCCTCCAACAATGACGTCAAGCATAACAAGTAATAAATGTAAGCTAATTATTAGTGCTGCAATTAAATCACTTTGATTATTTGATATATCTCCACCCATTAGAATTTGTACTGCTAAATAAAATCCAAAATGTACAGTTCCAATGCCAGAAGGTGCGCTTGGCAAAGATAATGCAATGGCCGAGAAAAATAAAAAATAGATAGCAGAATAATTAGGCAGGTTCAGTTGATTAATAAATGGATACGATAATAAATAAAATATGCCTAACATGACAGCCCAACCGCTAAAAAGTAATGCTAAGCTTTTGGCAATTTGATTCTTGGTTTTAAAACATGCCATGCCATTTATTGCTTCATGATTAATCTCGGAAAATAATTTATAAAACTTTGTTGGTAGTATTGATTGCACAAAACTAATAACTCTTTTATTAAACTTAACATATAAAACAAAAATTATTATGGAAATTACAATCGCTACAAAAATAACAATCAAATAAGATAATATCTTAGCTTCTGATTCAATTATTACAATAAGAGCGAAAAAAAATATCATAAACAAAAAATCAATGACCTTCTCCACTAAAATATATGGTAGCAATCTTTTTTTCTTTATATTATCTCTTAATGAAATAAAAACCGCTCTTATAATGTCACCTAATCTGGTTGGGAGAATCGCATTATAAAATAGAGATATTCCAATGGATACTATGGATGTATTCCCGCGTATATTTGGTGTTGTAATATAAAGATTATTTTTTTGGTAAACACCACGTATCCATACAAATATTACATTCAATAGCAAAGCTAGCATTACTAGAAGTGGATCTATCTTTTTGAGGTATTCGAGCACTCTTTCAAAGTTAATATCCTTGAATACTATAACAAGCAGAATCAAACTAACCAGATATCCAAATATTGTTAAAATAATTTTCTTATTTTTATCCATAAAAAACCAGACAGTCTTGATTGTGTTTATTTTTACTACACCCTGTGTAATCTACAATTCTATTAATGTGAATTCTATGAAACTAGCAATTATCAATATAATAGATTAACTAAAGGTTTACAACTTGAAAGAATGAAAAATTATTTTTCTTATAAGGATAGTTTCTATTTTACTTTATAAGAAAAATGACTCTGCATGTTAAACTTTTTTAACGGTACTACGAACTATTTACAAATAGATATTAAATAATAATATAACTTAAACTTTAAAATGAACAAATATAAAGTTCCTGTTAATGAACCTTGTCTTTTGGGAAAAGAAAAAAGATATTTACTAAAATGTTTAAATGATAACATTATTTCTTCTTCTGGTCATTTTGTTAGAGAATTTGAAAAAAAGTTTGCTAAAAGAGTAAATAGAAAATTTGCCATATCAGTAAGTAATGGTACTGCCGCGTTGCAGTTGGCATTTGAGTCGTTAAATATAAAAAAAAAAGAGGAAGTAATACTCCCTTCTTTTACTATAATTTCTTGCATATTACCTATTATTAGAAGTGGAGCAATTCCAATACTAATTGATAGTGACCCGGTTACATGGAACATGGATGTAAATAAAATTGAGAAAAAAATTACTTCTAAAACAAGAGCTATTATTGCTCCACATATATATGGTTTGCCAATTGATATGGACCCGTTATTAAAAATTGCAAAAAAATATAAATTAAAAGTGATTGAAGATGCAGCTGAAGTATTAGGACTGAAATATAAAAATAAGGAGTGCGGAAGCTTTGGAGATGTTTCTATTTTCAGTTTTTATGCAAATAAACATATCACTACGGGAGAAGGTGGTATGATAGTTACAAATAATAAACAAATTGCAGAAAAATGTAAAAGTTTAAGAAACATTTGTTTTAACGAAGAAAGACGTTTTCTTCATTATGATTTAGGTTGGAATTACAGATTTACCAACTTACAATCGGCTATAGGGCTCGCCCAACTTGAAAAATTAAATTATTTTATAATTAAAAAGAGAAAAATAGGAAGAATTTATAATAAGGAACTATCAAAAATAAAAATATTTAATACCCCTTTAGATGCAAAAAAATATGCTAAGAATATTTATTGGGTTTACGGAATAGTTTTAAAAAAAAATTCACCTATTTCGTTAAATACTTTGATGAAAAAACTAAAACTACATGGGATAGAAACAAGAAATTTCTTCTGGCCACTTCATCAACAGCCAATATTAAAAAAAATGGGATTTTTTAAGAATACCAGATTACCCGTAGCCGAATATTTAAGCAGAAATGGCTTATATTTACCGACTGGCTTGTCAATAACATATTTGCAACAAAAATTTGTTATAAATAAAATTAAAGAAATTATTTCAAAATTAAATAATTAATAAAAAATATTGGAAATAATGTCAGAGAAGCTATATAAAAACACATTTTTATGTTTTTAAAAAAGTGTAGATTATGCAAGAGTAAAAAATTATTTAAATTTTTAGATTTGGGTTTTCATCCACCTTCTGATCAATTTAAAAAGAAAATAGAATTAGAAAATCCAACAATATATTATCCCCTTAAAGTATATAGCTGCATTAATTGTGGTTTTAAACAATTGGGCCATGTAGTTGATCCAAAAATATTATATCAACAGAATTATCCATATGAGTCTTCATTAACTAATTTAGGCAAAAAACATTATAGTGGATTTGCAAAATCAATTGTCAAAAAATATAATCTGAGCAAAGATGATCTTTCAGTTGATATTGGCTGTAATACAGGAGTTTTACTGAGTGCCTTCAAGGAAAATGGTTTAAAAATTGTTGGCATAGATCCTGCCCCAAACATTTGTAAAATATCCATCAGAAAAGGCATTCCTACAATAAACAGTTTTTTTAACAGATATGCTGTCAATAAAATTTTAAAAAAACACGGAAAAGCAAAAGTTATTACTGCCACTAATGTTTTTGCTCATGTTGACGATTTAACGCTTTTCATGAAAAATATCAGGAGATTGATGTATAAAAAGAAAGGAATTTTTGTAATTGAAGTTCCGTATTTTTTTCATTTAGTTAAGTACTTGGAATACGATACTATTTATCATGAACATCTATCCTATATAACAGTTGCACCTTTAATTTATTTTTTTAAGAAATTTAATTTAGAAATAATAGATGTGCAGCAAAGAGATATTCACGGAGGATCCATCAGGATATTTATATCCGAGATTGGAAATTATAAAGTCAAAAATACTGTGGGCAAAATCTGTAAAATGGAAAACAAGGCAAAGCTAAATTCAAAAAAAGTATTAATTAATTTTCAAAAAAAAGTAATACAAAATAGAATTAAATTAACCTCGCTGTTAACCAAATTAAAAACAATGAATAAAAAAATAATTGCTTTAAGTGCACCAGCTAAAGGAATGACATTACTTAATTATTGTAAATTTGACAGTGATTTTATTGATTATGCAACCGAAAAATCATCTATTAAACGAGGTTTGTTTACACCTGGTGCGAATATTCCTGTTTTTTCTGATAATAAAATTCTAAAAACAAAACCTGACTATGCTTTGCTTCTTGCGTGGAATTTCTCAAAAGAAATTATAAAAAACAATATTAAATATTTGAAAAAAGGTGGAAAGTTTATAATTCCAATACCAAGTGTCAAAATTATAGAAAACAAGAAATGAGAAAAATAAAAAACAAAATTAGTTACCAAGATGGAAGAGGTTTAATCATTGATCTATTAGAGAAAAGAACAATTAATGCAATTACTTTTATAACGCAAAAAAAGGGTGCGGTAAGAGGTAATCACTTTCATAAAAAAACAATCCAATGGAACTATTTAGTTAAAGGTAAGATAGAAATAGTTGCTAAAAAAAAAAATAATAATCTAAAAAAAATAGTATTATCAAAAGGAGATTTGGTCGAAACCTCAAAAAATGAAAGACATGCTATTAGAGCAATAAAAGACTCTGAACTTTTAGTTTTTACCCAAGGCCCCAGAGGTGGGAAGGAATATGAGAAGGATACATTCAGACTTTTAAAGCCCTTAATAAAATAAAGTCAATTAATTTTAAAAACATTATTATGATACTAAAAAATTTGTTTAGAATAATAAGTGGTTATAAATTTTCCTTAATTACAATTGTTTTTTTTGAATTAGTGTATTTAATTAAAGGTTATAAGGGTAATAGATTTGATTTTATGTCAAACAATATACCTTGTCCTTACTATTTTTTATATAAAATCAAAAAAACTTTAAAAAATAATAATTTTTATAGATTTTTAGATTTAGGCTGCGGATCTGGAAGAGTAATTAATTTTTTCAATAAAAATTTTTATAATAAAAATTTTACCGGCATCGAATATTTTTCTGGTCAATACGAATATTGCAAAAAGAGTTTTCAAAACCAAAAAAATATAAAGATTATTCAAGCAGATTTCACAAGATCGGATTTTTTTCAATATGATGCTGATTGTTATTTTTTGAACAATCCTTTTGTTTCTAACACTGAATATTTTGCATCAAAGTCAAATATTAAAGCGATTATTTTAAAAAAAAATTCAGAATTGACTGAATTTATAGAAAAGATAATTAATTTTTCACTAAAAAAGAAAAATATTTTATTTATATTTGTTAACTACAATAAGAAAATCATTGAAGAATTAAAAAACATTCAATGTATTGAAAGTTATTATATTAACGATACAAAAGGTTATTCGATATATTGCTTAAACAATAATTAATTAAAATGAACAAAAAAATCTCTATAATTTTATGCTCTTATAACGAGGTAAATCATATAGGAGAATGCATAAGTTTGGTCAGCAAAACTTTGAAAAATGTAGAAATTATTATAGTAGATGATAACTCAAATGATGGAACACTGGAAAAACTTGATAAACTCAAGTCTATTTTTAATTTTAAATTGTTTGTAAGAAAAAATGAAAGAGGTTTAGCGTCGGCCCAAAAAAAAGGTTTTAGCGAAGCAACAGGAGACTTTGTGGGTACAATTGATGTAAATAGCTATTACGCAATTTTACATTTTGTAAATTTGGCTGATAAATTAAATAGTGGATATGATGTTGCAGTTTTATCTAGATATGAGCCAGGCGGAAGAGATGAAAGAATTTTTATAAGAGCTTTTTCTAGTAAAGCTATAAACTTAGCAAGTAGATTTTTAATTAGAATTCCATTTCATGATTTTACAAGTTGTATTTTTTTGATGAAAAGAGAATTGTTTGATCATTTAGAAATAAAAATATCCGGTTATGCAGAATGGTTTATAGAATTTATATATGTTGCTTATAAAAAAAAATATAAAATTATAGAAATTCCTTATGTACAAAAAAAGGATGATAATCTGTCCACAAGTAGATCTTGCCCTAATATTTTTGTTTTCTTTTGTCTTGGCTCGGTCTATTTCTTAAGAATATTAATAACTTTAATCAGAAATTAATTTTTCTTTCAACTCCTTAACACAAACTCAAATATCAAAATATTAATTGAGCTTCCATAAAATACTTTAAGTTTATTATTCTTTTAATTATAAACGAAAGATATTATAAGAATATTTAAGATTCCAATGAAAATCAAATTTTTATGCACAAACTGTACGAAAGAATTAACGTATGATGAAAATCATTTAATTTGTAATAATTGTAATTCCTCACCAGCGATTATTGAAAATAATATGATCGTTTATAAGGGGTGCGATCAAAAAACCGATTTTTTCGACAAACAAGCTATAGAACGTTTAAAGCAAATGTATAATGGATACACACGAAATAATTTTGAAGAAGATTTACTTAAGCGCGATCTAAACAATATCGATATATTTAATAAAAAGGTTGGAATAACTACAAAGTTTTGGTGGGAAAAATATATAGGAAAAATGAGAGAAAAAAGTGTTTTGGAAGTTGGGTGTGGAGTTAATTATTTGGTGCCATACTGGCTTTTAACTAATAATAACGTTGTTGCTTTTGATCTTTGTAAAGAGGCAGTATTTTTATTAAAAGAAATAGTTCAGCAGCTTAAAATACCGGATAAAAATCTTCAACTTTATGTTGGTAACACAGAGCTTATAAATATTGATAAAAAGTTTGATATTATAAATATTAATAATGTTTTACATCATGTAAATGATAAGAAAGGTACATTGTTAAAACTAAAAAAAATGTTAAATAAAGATGGAAAAATCTTTATTGTAGAGCCAAACTATTATTACCCTTTTCGATGGATTATCCAAACAGACATTTTTGGAAAACTTAATTTTGCAAAAAAATATTTTGAAGAGAATGATATAATTGAAAAAGGTGAAAAGGCAATTAAGTTTAAGGAATTGAAAAATCTTATTAAATCAATGGATTTTCAGATAGAATTAAATGTTAAAGATCCTAATTATCTTGGCTATGCTACTATATATTTTCTTGATAAATTTCCAAAATTAAACAACTTTATTTACCACATAGATAAATTTTTGTTTAGTAAAATTATGCCAAAAGTTATAGCTCCTTTTGAATATTTAATAATTAGTCTACGATGAAATTTTAATAATTATTTTGTGAAATACTATAAGTATATAACGCTTAATATTTTTCTATCCTTCATTAAGAAAATTTTAATATAAAAATGGAAAGTAAAGTTGTTTATAAAAGCAAAAAAATTAACCCAATTATTCTTCTTCTATTAGCTACTGTAACTATAATTTCTTTAAGATGGATAACTTATTATTCATTTTATCCTTCTGAACCATTAATAAATAAAATTATTAGTGATCTAGGAGATCATATGTATTTTCCATTTATTTTAAATTTGTCAAATTTAGATCTTAATCCAGATTATTTATTAAACTATTCCCCAAGTAAAATTATTCCTATTCAAATTTATTACCTAATATTTCATTCTGTGGCGTATTCAATTGTTGGTGAATATAGTTTTATTCTTATTGAATATTGTTCACTATTTTTATTTTTGTACACTCTTTTTAAAATTTTTCAGGAACTAAAAATTAGCTCTTATTTTTCAGTGATATTTGCGCTGGTTGTTTTTTTATTACCTGAATTTATCGTATATTTAAAAAAAATTGAAATTAATTTAATTAATTTTGATATAATAAAAAATTTATATAGTTTTAATATACCCAGACCCATTATTTCTAGTATTTATTTTTTTTGGGGACTGTTACTTGCAATTCACTACTATAAATATAAAAAAAATAATTTTTTTTTTATTTTAGTTGGAATTAATCTGGCACTAAATTATGGAAGCTTCCCTTTCCATTTTGCAATCTTATCTTTATTATTTCTTATTTTATTTTCCATTAAAATTATTAAAAATAATAAAGATTATTTTATTCTTTTGATAAAAAAGATTTTTATTATTTTTACATCTTTTTTGTTATTTACTTCGCCCCTTATTATAATCTTATTTTTTTCGGAATTTTTCGACTATGCAAACAAAGTAGGTGCAATTTACCCAAATTTTGAGCAAAAAAAAATTCTTTTAGATTATCTTCTATCTCATTTTTTAAGTTTGAGATTTTTAATAGTTTTTTTTGCAAATACTATTTTTTTATTTTTTTTGTTAAAAAAACAAAATGTTTTTTGCAAAAAAACGATAACTGTCTTGTATCTATTTTTTATTAGCTCATGTATTTCGCCATTATTGTGTTTACTTGTTACCCCGGTGATACTAGAATTTTATTGTTTTACAGATTTAGTGGTCATTATTGGAATATGTCTTTTTTTTATTTATATAGCTTTAATATTTACAACTGTTTTAGGACAAAACAGCAAAGCCTATAAATTTTATAATTTTGTATCAAAAAAAAATTTTAGTTTCTTATTATTAATTTTGTTTCTATCCATCACTTTTAATTATAATTATTTCTTAAATTATAAGAAGAATAGCAACCCTGACTTTAGAAAAGATTTGAATACTTTGTACAATTATTTAAATAAAAATAATTATAACCAAAAGTTAAATATTGTTTTAACTTTTGATAAGAAGATTCAAGTATGGTGGTTATTATTGGGAAATAAAAAATTATCAACTATTGATTGTACATTCACTT
>Ga0187833_10006411_pt1 | contig 10880 bp, 11 predicted proteins | sample ETNtaG_37_FD_167968 | JGI IMG/M metagenome (GOLD analysis project Ga0187833, IMG submission 167968) | Marine microbial and viral communities from oxygen minimum zone, Eastern Pacific Ocean - ETNP2014_SV_400_PacBio MetaG (Illumina Assembly) | ecosystem: Environmental > Aquatic > Marine > Hypoxic... | reverse complement strand
CTTTTTATTTTAAGAGTCCTATGACCCTACCAGAATTATATCCAGAGCATGATCTCTTTGTACAACTCGCTAAACTAAAAAATACTCTACGGCATATTATGGATGAAGATCTAATTACTCATTTAGGCCTTGATTATTACGACGAGTAATTACTGTGAAGCTAGTAATTATCGCAGCTGGTGAAGGTAGCAGACTACGAAGTATAACAAGTGGAGAAAACAAGACCTTACTAAAGCTAAATGGGAAAACAATAATTGAACAAATTATTGAAAACGCCTCTGAAGTTAATATCAAGGATTTTGTAATTATTACTGGTTATCAGCATGATGCCATCGAAACATCGATTAAGAATTTAAACATCAATGTTAATATCGAATTTGTCTATAACTCTGATTGGAAAAAGGCAAACGGCATTAGTGTCCTTCTTGGTAAGCCATTTATAAAAGAGGGTTATCCATTCATGATATCTATGAGTGATCATATTTATGGTGCTGATTTATTTTCAACAGTTTATAATGCAAGCCTAGATGGTTTTGAAGCGATAGTTGGTCTAGATTTTAAAATTGAACAAGTTTACGATATTGAAGATGCCATGAAAGTAACTGTTGAGGAAGATAACCTAAAAAGGGTGACCTCAATGTCAAAAGAGCTCTCTAATTTTGATGCAATTGATTGTGGAGTCTTCAAGTGTAACTTTGAATTTTTTATTGTTTTAGAGAAATTTAAAATAAAAGAAAACTTTAGTTTAGCAGATGGTTGTAACTACCTGATTAAAAATGGAACAATGGGAGGAATAGATATAAAAGATTCATTTTGGATGGATATTGATACCCCAGAGTCTTTTAGAGAGATAAATAATATTAATTTTGTTCCTTAAAATATAAAGTCTGCATTATGAAGGTATTTTTTCTTGCAAACCAGGTTTATCAATTATCTTATGCAAAATCAATATTCCAGAAGCTTGGTGGTGTCTTTATTGTTTCTAGCTATAGGAAGTTAGCAAAATTTAAGTGGACTCTTAGGCGAGGAGCTATTAGCTCTGATGAAATAGGAAAACATTCGCCAACAATAATTAAACGTGATATCAAGAATCTGTCCAACTTAAAAGGAATTATTGTTTCACAATCAAATGCTCGTGTTGTTAACAGTGATAGTTCTGGGGTCACAATTTTTTTAGGACATGGAACTGGGGATAAAAAATATGGTGGAAACCCTGAGATATTGCTTAGTTATGATTATCATTTTATTTCAGGGCCTAAGCATCTAGCAAAACTTGAGGATGTCGGAGTAAAACTTTCAGATGATCGTTTAGTTTCAATCGGGAATCCTCGTTTTGACCATTATTTGAAAAATATTAATAGTAAAAAATATTATCTTAGCTATCTAAGAGTTAGAAATTTTTCTTTACCTACCGTGCTTTATGCACCTACTTGGAAATGGGGAGGAGGGACTCTTCGGAAGTTGGTATATAAACTTGCTAGAAAACTTTCAGGTAATTATAATTTAATTGTTAGGCCTCATCATTTTGATTCTCACTTAATCCCGTGGTTGAAACTTTGGGCTTTCTCGCAAGGTTTTGAGAATATTTATTTTTCAAATCCCAATAATATACTATATGAAGATACTATGGATGTTTTTGCTTCTTCTGATATTTTGATAAGTGATACATCTTCTCTGATTTATGAATATCTTATAACAGGGAAACCCATTATCCGAGTTAAAACTGATAGTGATCAAGATCTTCATTCAATGCCTGATGAGATGACAATTTTTGGTAAATCTGATGTTTTAGACCCAGAGAACCTGGAATTTATAACTGATAAGATTAACCTAAACTTAAATGAACAACCTTATAAAAAAGTTTATAAAAAGTTGCTTTCGGATTGTTTTTATTTTAATGATGGTCAGAGTACAAATAAAGCAATAGATTTTCTATCAGAGATAGGAGCAAAAAATAATTAAAGGTTATGGTTAATAAATAAATTTTACATGCAAGAATTAGAAAAAATACCACTGAAAGTTATACATTATAATGATGAAGATCCTCTCACTACTACAGGTGGTGTACAATCATTCGCAAAAGGATTAAGACTAATATTTCATAGTGTTGAATTTATGACTCCAAAAAATCTAGACTTTAGCTTTATATCAAATAGACAAATTCCAGTTATTTGTGATAATCAAAGAGTTTCTGATATTCCTAATGATATTCCTGTTATTGGATTCCAGCATGGAGTTGGTGCCGTAAAACATGGAGTTACTCGATCTTCTGGGCATAGAAGACTTAAAAAGGCTCAGAAAATAGCTTCTAAAAGACCAAATACAATTTGGATAGCCTGTGCTGATTGGATAGCATCAAAATTTGAGAAATTATATGGTAATCAAACTAGTTATGTAATCTACCATCACATTGATACAGACCTATTTGATGGTAGGCTAGAGAATAATGATTCTCGATTAATCCTCCATGATGCAAGGACTGAGCATAAGGGTTCTCGTCTTTTTAGAGTTGTAGAGGAAGCTTTCCCAGGATGGCAGTTTGAGCCATTAAATTGTCGACCTGAGGATGTCCCAAACAGAATGCGTAAAGCCAGGGCATTTATTCATTTGAGTCGTTACGAAGGCAATAGTATTGTATGTAATGAGGCAATGGCAATGAATCTTCCTTGTATGTTTACAACTGTCGGGCTAATGCAAGATAGAAATCGTCCTAGAGATATTTACTTGATTGATACAGATAAAGCATATAAAAATAGAGATCAATTAATTGAAGAAACTGGATTATTCTTAGATTCCCTTGATAAAAGAAATTATAATCCCAGGGAGTGGGTAATAAATAATGCTATAGCTTCCATAAGTCATAAAAAATGGCAAAAAACAATGATTGAATTCCAAAAATTATCAGGCTGGAGTTTATTTTCATCTCAAAATCAAGATTAATTATTTTGTTTCTTATTTTTATAGGATAATAAAATAATTAATCTTGATGTCGATTGATTTAATTTAATTTCCGTTTTTGTATTCAGAAAATAATTCTTTTGATATAATTAGTGGACCAGTCCACGGTGGTCTTTTTATAAAAAGAAACTGAAGGACTAACAAAGGGTATTTAACAAATTCTTGAAGAAAATATAGACGCATTGCATTCTTCTTTTTGAACCATTTAAACCAAATACTATCATTAAAATAGGAAAATCTACGAAACCATCTTATGATATATCTAAAAGCATACAGACTAAATAAAGGATAAAGCATATAAAACCGCAATGGAAAATGTTTTCCAACCACCCTATGATAAAATAACAATTGATTTCTTAATAACTGTGTAAGAGGTAAATGCCTTTTCCCTAATCCTCCTGGTATATCAAAACGTCTAAGAACAGTTGGCTCTGGGTCAAACATAAGGTATTCCTTTGGACGCATCGCTTTTTGCAATTTGAAACAAAAAGAATGTTCATCAAAATTGTTGATAAATGGGTACCATCCTCCTAGTTCAATGACATAAGATCTTCTTATTGAAGAATTAAGGCCATGTAGCCATTGTACGGGTTTTTTGACTTGGTCTATTCCAGTAAAGTCTCTGCCTCTTAAAAAAAAAGAATACGATAAGCAGCGTTCGTAGGCTAGCTGTTTATTCTTGTAAGGGTTTTTTTCATTAACTTCTTTAATGCAGCGACCTGATACTCCAACACAAAATGGGTCTTTATAATTTTTAGCATGTGATGAAATCCAGTTATTATTGACTGGTAAGTCATCATCATCCATGAGCAGTACAACATCACCACGAGATACAAATACACCTAAATTTCTTGCAGCGGCTGAACCTCTGGGTTTTGTCCTGATTAAACGAATTTTTTGATCAATTGAGCTAAGTGTCTCTTTATGATCCTGCCAGTGACTCATATTACTCTGGTCAATCACTACTATCTCAAAATTCTCATAATCTTGGTTTAGACATCGGTCAATTAATTCAATAACGCAGTCCAAACGGTTATAGGATCTGATAACAATAGACATAAAAGGATTAGTTAAAGAAGCGCTCATATTATAATCGATGTTTAAGTATCTTTAATAAAAAGAAGTTCTTTTTGATAATAATTATTGATTGAATAGATTCTAAGGATAGCCATTCTGTTTATTCTTACTATAATAATAGTTTTGTATTAGTATAATATAAGTATTAAGGTTTAGTTATTGAAAATAATGATTGTGTTATTGGTAAGTAAAAATACAATAATTTTGCAATTATAATGAAGTTAAGGAGATATAAAAATTAAAAAAATTGGCACCAATTATGGAGGCTGGTATATTCCTGAAAAATTAAATTTAAATTTGGAAAGCGTTGTGTACAGCGCTGGAGTTGGGGAGGATATTTCTTTTGATCTTCATTTACAATCTCTTTATGATTGTACCATTTTACTTATTGATCCTACAATTCGCGCAAAAATTCATTTTCAAGAAATTTTAAAATATTACTCAACAAATAATTGGAAATTTAGTGGAGATATACAAAAGGATTACAAAAAGAGTATAAAAGCATTAAATGTTGACTTTTCTAAAATTAAATATATTCCTTTCGGTATCTGGGATAGTATTGATGAATTAAAATTCTTTAAACAAAAAAAACAAAAGAACGTATCACAATCATTAATTAAAAATATGTTTAGTTCTGACTACGATATTATACATACAACAACGATAAAAGATTTAATGGCCCAAGAGAACCATCACCATATTGACCTTTTAAAATTAGATATTGAAGGGGCCGAAGTGAAAGTGCTCAATAATATGCTTGATAGTGAAATTTATCCTACCTACCTATGTATAGAATTTGATCTTATGCTTAAAGGGAAGGACTTGGGCGAGGAAACGGTGAAAACGATTTCCAAGTTGAAAAAAGTGGGCTATAAGGAGTTGATAAATGATAACCTAAACATAACTTACTTTTATCAAGGGAAATAGATGAATTGGGCATTTTTATCAATATTATTTCTGGTATGAAAATAGCAATTGCCTTTTTCGGTATTCCTCGTTGCTCTAAGAAATCTTACCCGAGTATTAAGGAGCAGATTATTGAGCACCTCCCTCCTGGAGCAAAAACAAAGTGTTTTTATCATTTTTACGAACAAAAAGAAGTAGTAAATGCTAGATCAGGTGAAGAAGGAGAGCTTGATCAAACTAATTATGTATATTTTGAAAAATTTGCAGGTATCTTGGAAAAACCCGATGATGCATTTAAAAAAACCCCATTTGAAAAAGCTAAAAAATTTGGTAATGCTTGGAGTAGAGATATTGAGGATTTCAGTACTCTTCGGAACCTTCTGCTTCAACTCCGATCGCTTAAAAAAGTTACTAAATTGGTAGAATCATTCGAGCCAGATTGTGTTTTTTTTGTAAGGCCTGACCTTTTGTATCATGAGCCTATTCCCGATTATTACTATAATTTATCAAAAAATTCAATAAACTCAATTTTTGTACCGGGGTGGCAATGGGGCGCTGGAATTAATGACCGTTTCGCAATTGCGAATAAAGATTCGTATCAGGTCTATGGTTATCGAATTGATGAAGCGATGAACTATTGTAAAACCAGTAACCATTCACTTCACTCAGAGAGATTGCTTAAATGGGTTTTATTAAAGAAGAAAGTTAAAATATTTATTTTACAAGCTACAGCTTCAAGAGTACGTATAAATGGTGAAATTATAAAAGAAAATTTTGGTACAAGAACTTCGTTTTTAAGTGCACTTACAAATAGACGAAAAAGATTTCTTTATCATGCTCAATGGAAAACTAGGCTTAAGATATTTTTTAGTTAATGATTTAATTATTATAGAGAATGATTTTCACATGATTACTCTAGCGGTTAATATAGCTGACTTTTATTGGAAAATTTTTTGTGGTATTTTGGGTGTTTATTATAGTGTTCAACATTTCTTAGGTTCAGATAAATTACAATGAAAATAAAACTCCTTTTTTTTATTACAAAGCCTTACTCAATTTCAATTATAACACCGATTGAATCTTTTTGTGAAAGAAAACCTAATATTGAAACTGCCTGGTTTACAGTAGGCGATACTGGGTCAACCAGTTTTAAGAGCAAAGTTCTGCATTCGACAGAAGAGGTAAATGGCTTTGCCGCGGATGCAATCATAGTACCAGGAAACATTGTTCCAGATTTTTGGCCGGGTATAAAAGTCCAGATCTTTCACGGCTTATGTGAAGAGAAGAGAGGGCACTATGATATTACAGGATTCTTTGACCTGTATTGCACACCCGGACCAGTCATGACAGAAAATTTCTTATCCTTACAAGAAAAATATGGAACTTTTCTTGTTAAGGAAACCGGTTGGTCAAAATTGGATACAATGTTTAATCAAAAACCAATTGAAGAATACAAAACTGATATGGGATTGGATCCGTCCAAACCAACAATCCTTTATGCGCCGACATTTTCAAAAAGATATACATCATCATCAGACTTGTTCCATGAAATAAAAGTGCTTCAAAATCAAGACTGGCAGTGGATCGCAAAATTTCACGATTTGGAAGAAAAGGATGTTATTAAACAATACGAGCTTTTTGCTTCGGATCATTTTAGAATAATTAAAGATGAGGGTATTTTACCTTGGATTTTCGCTGCTGATATTTTGATAACAGACACTTCTTCCGTTGCATATGAATTTCTTCCCCTTAATCGGCCCATTGTCACTTATCGAGCTACCACTCGGTTAGATAAAGGTATTGATATTATGAACCCACAAGAACTCCATGGCGCACTCATTCGATCATTGGAGGATCCGCTTGAATTCAATGAATCAAGAAAAAATTATCTGAATGACCTTCATCCATACCGAGACGGAAAATCATCAGAAAGAATTGTAAAGGCAATTTCAGAATCTTTAAAAAGTGAAGAATTAAATAATTTAAAGTCGAAACCATTAAACTGGTTTCGGAAAAGACAAATCAGGAAAATTGTAACGGAATGAAAATATTATTTGAACATGACCACCTGTACTATTTGCCACATTTCGAACCGATAGTTCATGAATTAAAGAAAAGAGGAGAAACGGAAATATACGGTTCAATTTCTATTTCAGTCCCTCAGATGGAGCGAGATCTGTTTGCAAAAGAAATGGGTCGGTTAAACATCGAAACTATATCCGGAAATTATGAACTGCAACGGAGACGTATAATTAAGGATATGGATTTTGATTTAATCTTTGTGGGAAATAAATTAAGTTTGTCATCCATAAAATCAAAAAATTCATTTGCTGTCATGATTTACCATGGGATTGGATTGAAAAAATCCTATTACACAGATTTAAGCAAGGATATGGATTTGATCTGTGTTGAATCAGAACAGCGTGGAACCCATTTAACGAAAGATAAATTTCCGGTAAAGATTACTGGCTTCACAAAATTAGATCTGTTAGGAGATAATTGGATCCAGAAAACATCAGATGTAGAAAAAATAAGAATATTATATGCACCAACATTTTTCCCATCATCCCTGCAAAAAACAATACCTTTTCTGAGAACCCTTTCTTCTTACAGCCTTGACATCAAATTGCACCATTTTTACTGGACGAATCCCAGATATATCAAAATCCGGAAAAGTCTTGAATCATTTATTCAAGAAAGTAACAATATCAATCTTGTCCCTTTTGATGAATATAACTTGATGAATTTTTTCCCAAATTCTGGAATATTGATTTCCGACTATTCATCAGCACTTTTTGAATTCCTTCCTTTCAATCGTCCCATCGTCCAAACAACCTATTATTCCTTGCGTTACAAATACAAATTATTTCCCGGATTATTGGCAAAGAGATTGGATCAAAACAGGATTGATTCTTTGGACTTTGTCGAGATTTGTCATGAACCTGCAGATTTAAAAATTGAAATCGATAAAGCTGTGTCGAACCCTGATATGTTGTCAAAAGAGAGAAAATCTGCCTGTTCCACTTTTCTAGGAAAAATTGATGGGTGCGCATCAAAGCGGGTGATTGATGCTATCATTGCATCTGGAATTCCAATTGGTCAAGCATCGTAATACTGGTAATTTTGATCTGATATGAAAGCATTTATTTTGGCCGCAGGTGTCTCTCGACGGCTTTACCCTCACACGTATAACACTCCAAAGTGTCTCATCGATGTTGGCGGCAAACCCATCATTCATTACCAATTGGACGCCTTGGAAAGCTTGGGAATAACAGATGTGACGATGATTGTCGGTTACCGCCGAGAAATGCTCACTGAGCATGTTACTTCACAATTCCCCAATATGAAATTTAATTTTTTAACCAATCATCATTACTTTGAAACCAATACAGCATACTCCGTCTATCTCGGACGGGAAATATTAAGTTCAGATGAACAAGTGCTGATGAATGCTGATGTGGTATATCCAAAGGAGTTGTTAGAAAAAACTGATGTTTATTTCGAAGATGTGTCCGAATTCCCTTGTCTTGAGATTGATTTTCTCGAAGACTTAGAAACAGCACGAAAATTATTTTAATAATTAAACCATTATGGCAAATATTATACCTTTCCAGGGATACTTACCACCACCTGAGATAGCAAACAAAGTTTCTTCACCTCCTTATGATACCTTGTCTTCAGATGAAGCTCGGGAAATGGTGCAAAATAATTCAGATTCATTCTTAAGAATTATCAAACCAGAAATAGATTATTCACCCGGTAAAGAACCAGATAGTGAAACACTTCACCATCATGCAGCTGAGAATCTTCAGGCATTTATTAGATCTGGTAAATTGCAAAAGGATAAAAATCTCAGTTTTTATATTTATCAAATATCCATGGATCAGCATACTCAAACAGGAATTATAGCGGCAGTTTCTGTTCAAGAGTACAATGAAGGACTTATAAAGAAACATGAATTTACCCGTCCTGAAAAAGAGAATAACCGTACCTGGCATTTTGAAATCACCAATGCAAATACGGGACCCGTTTTACTTACATTCAGAAATAATGGTGAATTTCAAGATCAAATTCCAGATATTACTAACCTAGGATCAGATATTACTTTCCAGGCAGATGATGGCACCAATCACAGTTTGTGGAAGATAACATCGCCTACAACTCTGGAATCACTAAACCGCTATTTTGAATCTATCCCAGCACTATATATTGCGGATGGCCATCATCGTGCAGCCTCGGCATCGCGGGTACAAAAAATTAGGCAGGAGAATAATCCACAACATCAGGGAAATGAATCATATAATTATTTTCTATCCGTTATCTTTCCCCATGATGAAATGCAAATACAGGGTTATAATCGATTAGTAAAGGACTTGGCTGGATTATCTGATGATCGTTTCCTAGAGTTAATAAAAACCAACTTTATAATTGAAGAGTTACCAAATGTTCAGTCCCCACATCAGAGACATACATTTTCTATGTATTTAAATGGTAATTGGTATCGGTTAAATGCAAAAAATAAAATTATTTCTGATGATCCTGTTGATGGGCTGGACGCATCGATACTACAAGATCATTTGTTAAATCCTATCCTGGAGATTGATAACCCTCGGACCAATAATAGAATTGACTTTGTAGGTGGGATTAGGGGGCTGGAAGAATTGGAGCGTCGTTGCTCCCTTGATGCTAAAATTGCATTTGCTTTACATCCGGTTTCAATTGATGAATTATTAATCGTGGCAGATGCGGACAAAGTGATGCCGCCGAAATCTACCTGGTTTGAACCAAAACTCAGATCTGGTCTTGTGGTACGGCTATTAGATTAGGATACTTAAATGAAAGAACTTGGAACTTATACTCGTGGTATTTATTGAAAATGTAAGTTCGACAACAATGTAGAAAAATATAGGTTGTGTTGTTGATTCATTTTTTGGAAGGGATTGAATAAGTAAATTCAATCGAACTATTTTTAATTATTTTAATTGAGGTGAGCAGAATGAGTTTGCTGAAACAGGAATTACGTAAACAGATTCCTAGAGTACAAAACGAAATCAAACAACTGATTATTGATAAAGGTGATGAAAAAATCAGTGATGTTACAGTGGCCCAGGCTTTTTCCGGTTTACGGGGAATCAAAGCATTTGTTTGTGATACGTCCTCAGTCTCTGCTGATAAAGGATTGATTATCCGTGGTATTCCACTTTTAGAAATCACCCATATTTTACCTGAAGAAGTTTTCTTTTTACTCCTTACTGGTCGATTACCCAATAAAGATGAGTTAGCCGACTTGAAAAATGATTTTTCATCTCATCTTGAAGTACCGGATTATGTTTGGAAGGTATTAAGCGAAATGCCGGATGATGCTCATCCTATGACCCTATTTAATACTGGGATCCTCGCTATGCAGAACGAAAGTGTATTTCGAAAAAAGTATGACGATGGCATGCCCAAAACAGAATTTTGGGAAGCCATTCTTGAAGACGGGATTCGGTTATTGGCAAAACTCCCCACTTTGGGAGCAGGTATTTATCGCATGCGTTTCAATAAAGGTGACCGTATTGCTCCTGATCCAAACCAAGACTGGAGTGGCAATTTTGTCCACATGATTGGTTTACCGGATGATACAGGGGATTTCCATAAACTGATGCAGTTGTATTTCATGCTTCATTGCGATCATGAAGGAGGGAATGTAAGCGCTTTTGCATCCCACACCGTTGCTTCTGCTTTATCTGATCCTTATTATGCTGTAACAGCGGGACTTAACGGGTTGGCAGGTCCGCTTCATGGGTTAGCAAATCAAGAATGTCTCAAGTTTGTTTTAAGTGTACGAGATGAATTTGGTGGTGTCCCATCTGAAGAAGAATTAAAAAAATATTGCTGGGAACGGCTGAATAACGGACGTGTCATACCAGGTTACGGACATGCTGTGCTGCGTTGTC
>Ga0187833_10006408_pt1 | contig 10887 bp, 7 predicted proteins | sample ETNtaG_37_FD_167968 | JGI IMG/M metagenome (GOLD analysis project Ga0187833, IMG submission 167968) | Marine microbial and viral communities from oxygen minimum zone, Eastern Pacific Ocean - ETNP2014_SV_400_PacBio MetaG (Illumina Assembly) | ecosystem: Environmental > Aquatic > Marine > Hypoxic... | reverse complement strand
GGTATTGAAATCGTCCCCAGTTCCTCTAGAGATATATTCGGCTGCTCGCGCAACAGGGAAAAGTGCTGCTTCAGCAGGGCCCAGTTCTGGGAGGTATCACCGGCCGCCAGCATCTGGTCAATTTGCCGTGACTGGCTGGCCACCCACTCCACCGCCCAGGGGTAAACGGCGCTGGTATCGGGCTGCAGGTTGGCACCCATGATGGCGAGTTTAGCAATTGTCTGCGGGTATTGTATGGCCAGCAGGAGGCCGATTATACCACCGTCGCTCCAACCTACCAGCCGGGTTTTCTCGACACCGAGGTGATTTAACAGCGCCGCCATGTCACTGGCCATTTGCCGGTAATTCAACGGCCCTTCACCGAGTCCGGATTTTCCATGGGCGCGGGAGTCGGCGACAATGACCTGGTACTTGTCCGCAAAGAACGCGACCTGGTGCTCCATCGCCTCAATGCTCTGTCCGCTGCCATGAATTAGAACCATGGGATCGCCCTCGCCATAGACCTCGTAATACACCTCGATGCCATTGACCGTGGCATATTTCCCCACGGCGCTGTTGTCTCCGTACGGAGTTACCGTTTCTTCTCCATTCAGAGCATAGATGGGAACGGCAAAAAGAGTCGTGCACAGAAGAACAAATGAAACGACGGCGAGTGGCTTACCTGGTCTGTTGAGGGTAGTCATAATTTAAGTCCTGGGTAATAACACGGTTATGGCGGGGTGCTCTCACACCCCAAAATACACTTCTGCTCCGCGGCACTAGCCGACGCTTCTGTGCACCCTACTAAAAGTCTGGCTATACGTCGGGGCATGCACAAACCTCGGGTTGACCCGGGGCACTCATAAAAAAGCTAAGGGCTGCAAAGCAGGCTGGAGTTTATCAGGTAGATACCATCGTAATCTAGAAGTTATAGCATGCGCTCAGACCAATGGAACGGGGTCAGTTTGTGACAATAAGTAGACATCCAAGTGCCTCTGCAGTGATAGAGAAGTTGTCCGCCAAGGTGGACTTGATACCCACGCTGAAAATCTGTTGCTCCCTAATGCTCCCGCACATTATGTGGTCCAATCTATATCGCCCTCAGTTTTATGGCAGGGGAATTCTCACGAGTATAGGAATTATTAACACTCTATTCAGAGAAATCTACAAGTAAGATTTGATAGCTACAAGGTATTTTCTATAGCGCTGCTACGCTCCAGAAGAAACAATCAATATAGAAATAATAGATGGATAACAAGACAAAAAGTGCAATTGTCGGAGGCACTATCTTCGGGGGATTAATGTCGTCTACCATTGGTATAGTTATAGCTATTGCTTCTGGACAGACTGTTGATCCTGCTATAGGCATGATTATTAGTTTTGCTACAGGTGGGGCTGTTACGATAAGTATTCTGAACATAAGAAAATTAAACAAGTAAAATAGATATCACGGAAAAATGGAATAGCAAAAGCTATACTTGGCTTAAATGATAACTGAATACACAAAAAAAGACCTTCCTCATATTCTCAATGTAATTAACGATGCAGCTTTAAAATATAAAGGGGTTATTCCGGACTGTTGTTGGAAAGAACCTTACATGCCTAAACAAGAGCTAATCAGTGAATTTGATAATGGTGTTCGTATGTTTGGGTATGGCAAAGACAATATGCTGGTCGGTGTAATGGGGATTCAGGAAGTAGAAGCCATTACATTAATAAGGCATGCGTACACATTGTCCGATTACCAAGGGCTAGGTATAGGAAAATCGCTACTACAATATTTATTTAAGATTAATAGGAGCTCTAGTTTGCTTGTTGGCACATGGCAAGATGCGACTTGGGCAATTAGATTTTATATGAAAAATGATTTCGTTCTTCATACTAGGAAACAGACAAATCGATTGCTTGAAAGGTATTGGCAAGTCCCTTTAAAGCAAATGGAAAATTCCGTGGTATTAGAAAAAAATCGTAACACTTGGTAAGTAACACCTTGTACGTCGTCAGCCCATATGGGCTAACGACGTACAGGTTGATTCCTGAATTCCCATACTGCGCCACCCGCACTGGTTTGGTTTATTGGCCCGAGAGGACCCAGTCGCTCTATGGCGGTAAAACCCAATACCAGGGTTAGAAGATTTATGCCCAGTACCGCTAGAAATAAAATTGCACAGACAACGGTAGCCTGTGGTGAAACTTCCCCTGCCAAAAATGCAACCAGAAAGAAAGCCAGCGGTGACCCAATTGTGCCAGAAAGGTGGTACAGGATTCGTTGCCAGCGATTGACTGACAGGTAGGTTCCATATCTCATTTTGAAGCGCGGTTCTACATAAAAGAAGAAGAAATAAGAGTAGCGAATGCCGAGAATAGTACCCGTGACCAGCTTTATCGCTGGCTGGAAGGTGGTTGTCAATATAATTGCAGCTATAAGCAAGAACCAGAAAGAAGCTGAAGCAAGACCTAAATGTAGAAAGAAAAGGCCAGTTGCAATTCCAACTAATTCGATTATCAGTCCTATAGGTAAGGGTAGCACCCATTGATGTTTTTGCCGATGTAACTTATCACTTAGTCGAGTCATTGGTACGCTCAGTTTCCGTCGCTCTTCATCCGACAGTTGGCGAACATTGGTAACGAGCCTGGACCATGGTCCCGGGGTATAATTCCCACTTTCTAATTGATCTTCCAGTTCTTTGATACGTTCTACAATCTCATTCATCCCGTCACCTGAAGGCATTTGAAGATTCCGGATACAGTATACTTGCACCATGAACCAGAGAAAGGTACAAAACCTGCGATTAACAGGCTAGACTGGAGCTACCATATGCAGAAAAGTGTCTCTTAGAATTTAGTGCCAGGGGTCCCATATGGGCTGACGACGTACAGTCGATTGGGGTGGGCATTTTTCTCATCCATCTGCTTTCAAATCACAATAACTAGGGGGATGGCAAAAAACGGTGTCTTGGTATGTACACAACAGCGGGTATTAGTATCACCATGAAGAAGATTGTCCTCACTATCAGCATCATAATTTCGCTAGCTTCCATGATATCAATTGCAGACCAGGCCACCCCCTACTCTCCAATGGTTGGCAAAAATTTTCCACGGGGTGTTTTTTTCGGTGATACACACCTACACACAAATCTATCTCCCGACGCAGCCGCCGGTGGCAACCGTCTATTTGGCCATGATGAAGTTTATAAACTGGCAATGGGAAAAGAAGTCACCGCTCACAATGGCCGGCGCGTTCGCCTGAACAGACCATTGGATTTTTTAGTTGCGGCTGACCATGCAGAGTACATGGGACTCTTCCCTGCACTAGATTCGAAGAATCCAGATTTGTTGGCAACTGAAGTTGGTAAACGCTGGCATCAAATGTTGCAGTCTGGGCCTAAAGAGGCAGCCAACATCTTAATTGAGTTTGGCAATGCTTTAAGGAATGGTGAGGATCTAGTACAGAGCGATCGTTTCCAGAAGTCCGTTTGGCAAACAGTTATCGATAAGGCGGAAGCATACAATCAACCCGGAGTGTTTACAGCTTTCATCGGTTATGAATGGAGCTCGAGCCGAGGTGGTGGAAACATGCACCGAATAGTACTCTTCAAAGATGGCGCAGACAAGACCAATCAGATCACGCCATTTAGCTCTTTCAACAACAACAGACCTCAAGCACTTTGGAAGTTCCTCGCTGCCTACGAGGAGAAAACGGGCGGGCATGTATTCGCGATTCCCCATAATAGTAACGTTAGTGCTGGACTCATGTTTGCACCGGTAGACTCAGACGGCAATACAATGACCGTCGAGTATGTGAAGCAACGTGTAAAGTGGGAGCCACTACTCGAAGTCACGCAATATAAAGGGGATAGTGAAACGCACCCTGCAGTGTCACCGGATGATGAATTTGCCGATTATGAATCCTGGGACAAGTTTGCGAGTTTCAGTGATGCCAACAAACAAGAAGACTGGATGTATGAAAGGGAGTATGCACGCCCGGCTTTGCGCAACGGCCTTGCGATGTCGGCAGATATCGGGGACAACCCATTTAAGTTTGGATTGATTGGTAGTACAGATTCCCACACGGGGATTTCGTCTGCTGACGAAAACAATTTTTGGGGGAAATTCAGTTGGCATGAACCAAATCCAACGCGAGCAATGGAACGATTCGTCAATATCCCAGACATGCCTCAATTTGAATGGGAGATGGCCGCTTCCGGGCTAGCCGCAATTTGGGCACAAGAGAATACACGGGCGTCATTGTTTGACGCCATGCGACGCAGGGAAACTTACGCGACAACCGGACCAAGAATGCGTGTGCGTGTATTTGGTGGCTGGGACTTTACTGATGCAGATCTGAATTCACCGGACTGGGTAGAACGAGGCTATTTGAAAGGTGTACCAATGGGTGCTGATCTGCCACTGCCGCCCAATATAGACCAGGTTCCGGTGTTCATAATCAAGACGTGGAAGGACCCAATTGGGGCGAATTTAGACAGAGTGCAGATCGTAAAAGGCTGGTTGGACACACAGGGCCGAACCCACGAGAAAGTATTCGATATCGCCCTATCAGATGATAGATCAGTCTCGCCGGTCACCGGCAAAGCGCCTCCGGTTGGAACTACAGTCGACCTGTCAAAACCAACTTACAGAAACGATATCGGCGAAGTGCAGTTTACCACTCGTTGGACTGATCCGAGTTTTCACATCGATGAGCCTTCATTTTACTACGTACGTGTCCTGGAGATACCGACACCTCGATGGACTGCCTATGATGCGGCCTATTTCAATCTGGAGATGCCTGCTCACGTACCCATGGTGACTCAAGAGCGTGCTTACACTTCTCCAATTTGGTTCACTCCGGAACAATAAGAAGCAAAGTACCAAAATATTTAGCCCAACAGCAAGAACCGCTGAAAGAACCAAAAGGCAGCAAGAGAACCGACGATGTATCCACTCCCTACCTGAGTCCGGTTCGAGGCCGGGTCGAATGTTTCATGGCTTGCCCTTACAGCAAGCCAGACAACAAACAGCAACGCGCCGACGAAAAACAACTGCCCCGCTTCAACGCCGATATTAAAGGCGAATAACGCGAGGAGCGTATCGTTTATGGGCAGTCCTAGTTCTGCTAGAACACTCGCGAAACCCAGGCCATGAAGCAACCCAAAAACTGAACTGACTGCGACAGGGAAACGCCAACTCAATGAGTTCCTATTCTGTCGAACCAGTTCTGCGGCAACAAACACAATACTCAATGCAATGAGTGCCTCCGTTGGCCCTACCGCGGGGGTTATCAGTTCCAGCGCAGCCAGCGCCAGCGTAATCGAGTGTGCAATCGTGAATCCCGTAATCGCAAGCAGGATACGTCGCCAGGTAAACGCGAGCCAGATGACACAAACAAGAAATAGCAGATGATCATAGCCACCCAGAATATGTTCGACTCCGAGCATCCCGTATTCAGGGAAAATACTTCTTTCACTTATGCCCAGGGGAATTTCAATGGTCGTAACTCCCGGACCCGCATGGATAAAGCGTGCTGGAAAGTTTGTAAACTCGATGTGAACAATGCTCGACAGGGAAGGATTGACGCGGGGGTAGTCTATGTTGACCTGACGCGGCAACTGTCCGGCCGCACAGCGAATCAAACGCTGACCGTACAACCCCTCAGGGCGGCTCCCCGATATAATGCAGTCAGGCCGTAATTCAATTACAGGAATACTAAATCGGTCCAGGGTCGGCGGTAGTTTCCAGGCGAGTTCGAAGCTGTCGCTGGACATCTGCGTGACCTCTATATAAACAGGCCTGCCGTCATGAGCATTCGCTGGTTGCAGCAACACTATCAACACACCAATCAGTGCGACTCGAGTACAGTTTGCAATCATTCTTTCAGTACCACCGTAAACTCCGGACTAATGTCAACTTCAAATTCCGCGACTAACTCCTTAATCACTGCATCCTTGCGTTCCCGCTCCAGACTAGACTGCAACTCACTCGCAACCTGTTCGATGATTTCCTCAAGCGGTGGAACACGCGCAGGCTGCCTGTCGGTCAGTAGCACCAGGTGGTTGCCAAACGCTGACTGGATTGGTCCCTGCCATTCCTGTTTGTCTGGCTTCAACTGAAACAACACATTTGCTGCTGGTGTTCCAAAGTGACCAGCCACTTCCTCCTGTGTTCGTTCCACGTAGTTCAACTGGTAGGGAAATCGTTCACCAAAACCCGGCGCTTGGTCAAAACGTATCTGATCACGATTTAGAATTTCAAGGGTTTCTTCTGCAATCCGGACCACTTCACTACCGTTGCGATCACTACTGAAAAATACATGTGTGAAGGTAACAGCTGCCGGGATCTCATATTTGTCGCTATTGGCTTCATAGTAGCTTCTGAGTGCCTCTGTACTGTGGGATTCACTTGCTGGTGCTGTTCCTTCTGCCAGGAACTCCATCTTCTGAACTAGTCGTCTTTTGATCACATAATCCTGGGTGTCCATTCCGTACGAAAGCGCTTTTCGATACAGCGCTTCCTCACGAATGTACTGGTCGATGAGGTCTGACAGCGCATCCTGGGAGAGACTGTCCAGGCGCTTGTTCGCGTTTTCAGAAAATGCCTGGGTACGAAATTGAATAAAGCGGGTCAGCGATTCACGATCAATACTAATAACCCTGCCGTCGACGCTTGTCTCGGGATTCAACCATTCGTTAGCAGTAAATACTACGAACCCAACAAGTAGAAAGTGCAGGATGGGTTCGTGCGCCCATCCCGGCAGCTTCACGGGATATACCAGATGGGCGAGGTGTAGGCACGATCCTGGATCGCTTTCGGGGCACCGTCTGGAACATCAATGTCAAAGTAAACAGCGTCTATTGTGGTCCAGCGAGGTCGCGGAATCTCGAGGACCCTCACATAATAAAATGCGCGCTCCTCCGAATCAAAATCGGGGTCAACCCAAACAGCTGCGAGTTCAACAGCGCCGATTGTGTTTTGGTAAGTCGCAGTTCTAACATCAACGGTACTGCCTACAGAGGCCAACTTCTGTGTCTCAGGATCAATAGCTCGCTCACCTAACCAGCTGACATCATGCACTTTTTCCTGCAGATTTCCTTGTGCATCCAGCCAGCCTTTCACAATCTGTATTCGATCCAGATTGGCACCGTCCGGATCTTTCGCCGCCGTCACCAGGAAGCTGGGTGATCGATTTACAGGACCTTTGGTGAGATCGCCACCCATTGGAACACCCGTTCCATACGCTTTATCAAGATAGTTGGGGTTATTGATATCACCTGCCTCAAAGGACCAGCCGCCGAAGAAACGAACAGCAATGCGCGAACCAGTCGTCGCATAAACTTCACGGCGCTTCATCGCATCGAAGATTGCCTCGCGAGTATTTTCTTTTGCCCACACAGCCGCATAACCTGAAGCAACAATTTGCCAGTTCTGCCAGAGCCGACCAGCGAGCATGTTTTCCATCCGCTGCGGACCTGGTTCGGATTCCGGAAACTTTCCGAAGAAGTTATCTTCTTCAGGCGTTGAAATACTGTTATGACCATCTGTACTTGCGATCAGGCCAACCTTAAAGGGATTTACTCCAAGAGATTGCTCATACTGCAGACCAAGCTTTAACGCACTTCGAGCATATTCGTGCTGCAGCATCCAGTCTTCTTTCTCTTCGCTCCGACCAATGTTATCCCAGTCCCAATTCTCGAAGTCCGCAAACTCATCATCAGGAGAAAGCGTTGGATGCGCCTCGCCGTCGCCTTTAACCTGGGAAACCTCGTAAATAGGTTCCCAGCGGGCTCGAAGTTCAGCATAAGCGCGATTGATTTTTTTTCCATCAACGGAAACGCTCGGAAACATCATGCCATTGGAAAGATTGCCATTGTGTGCGATGGCTATCACTTCACCGCCCGTTGTCTCTTCGTATCGTGCAAGAGATTTCCAGAGTTCTCTGGGGTCCAATGAATCCTGAGCTGAAAATGGCGGCAGCTGACTAGTCTTTCCTGCACCATCTTTGTAGACAATTACACGGTGCAGATTATTGCCGTCAATCATCGCTGTCCATTCATAGCCGGTGAACGCCGTGAACTGACCCGGACGATTGTGCTCATCCGCAGTTAATGCAACATCGTGCCAGATCAAACGTCGAGTTGATTCAGGCAATGGAGGGTTATTGTCAGGATCCTGCATGCTCGCCACGAAGGTGGCGTAAATTCGTGCGATTTCACCCGCATCAACAAATCCCTGCCACTTTTTACCAGCATCAGTCCGGACGACCAGCGCATCGTCAACATTAAACCGATAGAAGCCGCCAAGGTATTCCGCGTGATCAGAAACTACGAGGAAATCCAGCGGTCGGCGTAACTGAACCCGCATGCCGTTATGAGCGACAAGCTCCTGCCCACGGGCAAATCGAAATGCATCCGCTGGTGTGAGGTTCATATTCCCGAGTGAATAGGCATCTGCTGAATTACGAGTGTGGAGATGAGTATCTCCCCAATAGACAGCTTTAGGATAATCGCTGTCTACTACCGAGTATTCCTCAGCAGAAAATGCGGCATGCGAAACCAGCCACACCGCAATTAACAACCAATGACGACAATACACTTTGGTCCCTGCTTCACATACTCCAGCCAAATTCAATTCCATATCGGCGCGGAGAGCTGACCGCACGAGTATCAAACAATGGAGGCACGATCGTCCTTGTGTCCACGTACAACTCATCAGTCAGATTCTTACCGTAGAGACTAACTCGGAATCTACCATCAGGATCCTCGTAGCTGATGCTCGCATCCAGTAGGTGCGTATTCTCACGAAGACTAACCTCGGAATCGTCCGTAAACAGATCATCGACCCAGATGTAGCTTGTGTGGAACATCATGTTGCCGCCATTCGAAAGCGGCAGATCGTACATGGCATTGATGGAGTAGTTTGTCTCTGGGGCCCTGCCAAGATCAAATCCGGTACGGTCTTCATCAACCAGGTACGCACCCTCCCCGCCTGGTGCTCCAGTCGTCTGCGTCACAACACCACCACAATTAGACATAGGCATTGAAGTGTACGTCGCGGCACCATCAATATCCGCACAGAAGCTATCATATTCGGCATCGAGAATACCGACCGTAAAGTTTAACCTGAAGTTGTTACCAATCAGTGCGGTCAGTTCAAGCTCAATACCGCTGATGGTTGCACCCGCCGCATTATCTGTCACTGTTTCCTGTGGGTTAGCAGCACCAGGGGGCAACGGAACAATCGCTGTTCGCTGCAAATCTTTAAATTCGGACCAGAACACTGCGACGTTCGTTCGGAGTCGATTGTCTAACCAATCCGCTTTCAAACCCAGTTCATACCCGTCAACTTCTTCCGGATCGAAAGAAAGCAAGCAAGTTGCAGTCTGACCACAACGCCCGTTGAACCCACCACTCTTGAAACCCTTGGTGTAGCTGAAGTAGGTCATCAGATCGCTGTTCCACTGGTAGTTGACACCAAACTTGGGACCAAAATCACTCCAGGATTCACTATTATCAATTTGTGCACCTGTATTAGGGAATGGCCCGAATGGCTTTTGGAAGTAGTCCTTCTCTTCTTCACTGTATCGCGCGCCGACTGTAACTGTCAGTTTGTCGTTCACGAAATAGTGCATTTCGCCAAACACCGACCAGGCGTCGTGATCCTGACCAGTAATACTTAACAGATGAGTTAAAGGCGTTGGTGATGCAACACCTAACGTGGTGTTTCGTTCAAGCTCATATTCCTGGTGGAAGTAATAGAGTCCTGCAACAAAGTCGAACTTCTCATAACCGGTCGACTGAAACCGAAATTCGGTTGACCACTGTTCATGAGGCTGATCACGATCTACAAGAAACATCGGATACAAAACCGCATCCGGGTCGTAAACAACTTCTTCTTCGGTTTTCCTGTAGTTACCGATAAAGGTGAATACACCCTTATCGATCTGATAGTTAGTCTCTGCTGTCAGACCCCAGATCTCGGCATTAATAAATCCGACATCAACCGTGTCAACATCAAACTCCTCACTGCCATTATCAAACGGGAACCCGCAGAATGAATGCAGAATACAAAGGAGTCGTGAAGAAGGTGATTCGTTTTGCTGCGGCCTCGGTTCGCTCTTATTTTTGTGGTACTCACCTATTAGGGTGATATCCAGATGATCATTCGGTTTGAATTCGATCATCGGGCGTACAGACAGGATTTCTTCCGCACCCAAATCGCGGCCATTTACGTTACTGGTGAAGTAACCATCCATCGTCTGGGACATGACAGCGATTTTCGCATTGACCTTGTCCTGAACGATAGGCAGGTCAACCGATGCTCGAACATCCATTCGACCATACTCACCAACATTAATTTTACCTCTGGAAGCAAACTCACCCGAAGGCCTACGGGTTCTGATCTGCAGTGCTCCAGCGGACGTATTTCGACCGAACAATGTTCCCTGGGGACCACGGAGAATTTCAACTTGCTCGACGTCAAACAGATCCATACTGCTTGCAACTGGTCTTGCCATGTATACGCCATCGATGAAGATTCCAACAACTGGATCAATCGTTGAATCAATCTCTGCGTTCTCGATACCACGAATAGCGACCGATACCGCATTCTGGAACGCACTTACTGTTGCGATGTTAACGTTCGGAGCAGGAAACGGCAGCGTCTTCAGGTCACCATGAAAAGTTAAGTCAAGTGCCTGCCCGCCAAGGACCGTCGATGCAACTGGCGTATCCTGCAGTGGTTCTGATCGCTTTCGAGCAGTCGTGACAACTTCTTCCAACACTGCATATTTTGATTCGCCGTCTTCAGCAAAAACTGTGGAATGAAAACCGGCTAAAAAGACTACACACAAAAAGCGTGTCCCAACTAGCAATATTCTCATAAACTATTCTCCCTTTTTCTGTATACATGAGC
>Ga0187833_10006404_pt1 | contig 10890 bp, 9 predicted proteins | sample ETNtaG_37_FD_167968 | JGI IMG/M metagenome (GOLD analysis project Ga0187833, IMG submission 167968) | Marine microbial and viral communities from oxygen minimum zone, Eastern Pacific Ocean - ETNP2014_SV_400_PacBio MetaG (Illumina Assembly) | ecosystem: Environmental > Aquatic > Marine > Hypoxic... | reverse complement strand
CACTAGGCGACAAAATAGAATTGCATTCTCGGCCATACCCAAAAATAAAATAGAGCAAGCATTTATAAACATCTATGAGGCATGCAGCCAATGAGAAAATTCTTTGGAATCATCATGGCAATCCTTGCAGTACTAGCAATCATCGCAGTATTTGGTGCAACCTATTTCTTAGTCATCGAACCGAACAACATCAATAAACCAGACATCCCAAAACCATTGCTACCGGAGAACGCAGCCGAGCTTGCAGAACAAGGACAATCCGTCATTACACCAACCCATCTCACCTATCTCCTCAACGAAATGGACGGCTACAAATTAAAAGCAGCCCCCATCAGCAAGAATCCTGCAGTCATGGAGTTCTATCTCACCGATACCCAAACCTATTTCACCACCGTCGTAACCGACAACATACCTGAAACCATGGCCGGCAAAGCAGTAAGTCCAGACGTCCGTCTCTCAGGTACACAACAAACCATCATCACCATTCTCAACAACGACAACATCATCACCGCAATCCAGGCAGAGCTCGATCGCGGCACCATCACCGCAGATATTCTTAAGGATGCAAAAACACTCGGCTTCAAAGGCTACCTAGCAATCTACGATCTTTTTAGCTAGTGACGATAATGACGCCCATCGAGGCGCATGAGTTTCATCTTCAGATGCAACTCATTATCGCGCCGTGCCTCATTATCGCCACAAAACGATTTTTTTAGCTAAATATTATATAGGATTGCCTCAACTACCAACACATGAAATCAAATCTCACCTCTGTAGAAATAAATTACCTAGTACAAGAACTCCAACTACTAGAGCAAGCTAAAGTAGACTCCATCTATCATCCGGATAAAGAGGAACTCTACATCGTCTTTCATGTACCTACGTTAGGCAAGAAAATTCTAAAATATTTCAATGGAAGTTTCTGCTTCCTCAGTAAGAATAAACGCCCTCATGAAAAACCATCGGGGTTCTGCCTCGACCTGCGTAGACATATCCTCAATGCGCGTGTAAACAAAGTAACTCAGTGCGAAAGCGAAAGAATCCTGAAACTAGAACTAGAAAAAGAAGAAAAGATGAACCTCTACATCGAATTATTTGCTAAAGGAAATGTAATTCTAACCAAGAAAGACGAAACTATCCTCGCAACACTAAAACACAACACCTTCAAAGAGCGAGTTATCAGACCAAAGCAACCCTACTCCTATCCTACCATGCCCATAAACATTTTCAAAGCGAAAGAGCAAGACATAGTCAACATCCTCAAAAAAAGTATAAAAACATTAGTAAAATGCCTTGCAACCGAGATCGGCATTGGCGGAACGTATGCAGAGGAAGTCTGCAAGTTAGCAGATACTCCCAAAACAAAAAAGGCAAGCGAGCTCAACAAGGAGCAGGCAAGCAGCATCTCAAAAAAGATCAAAGAAGTCCTTTCACGTTCTCCAGAACCAGCAATCATCACTGAAGAAGACGAGATCATCGACGTCGTCCCCATCCCTCTAGAGCTTTACAAAGACCTAGAACAAAAGCCATTCAAGACCTATAGTGGGGCACTCGACACCTATTGCTCCAAAAATCTAGAAATTCGAGAAAAAACCCCAAAAGAAAAAGCAAAGGAAAAACTAGAAAGAATACTCAAAACACAAAAGAAACACCTCCAACAGATAGAAATCCAATCCAAGGAAGAGCAAGACAAAGGAGAGCTTATTTACTCTCAATACCAACTCCTCCAGAAGCTAATGCAACAAATAAATGACGCAAAACAAGAAATGACGCTCCAAGAGATGAAAAAGAAGCTCAAAAGCCACAAAATCATCAAAGATCTCAATCCTCGCGATAAAACCATAACCGTCGAGCTCTAAACAAAAAGGTTTAAATATTTTCAATCCCCAGACGCGTCTATGGGAAAGGGATTTTCGAAAGATATGGGCCGTTATCTCGGTGGAAGAAAGAAAAAAGCATTTCTGAAGACGCTAGCAGACAAGGCAAAGAATAAAGCATCGATTTTCATGAGTTCTGTCGACGAAAAGAAAGATAATCTAAAGGGCAACATAAAATCCAATATCAAGAACAAAAAGGAAGAAATACTCCAGAGAAAGGAAGAACTCCAAAAGAAACGAGAAATAGCAAAATCCGAAAGCCTCGAGCGCAAGAAAATAGAGCTTAAAGAAAAGCTCAATCTCAAAAAGGAGCGTTTCGAGCAAAAAACAGCACTACAGGCGGAAAAAGAAAAATTCAAGCAAGAGCGCATTCTTGCAAAAAACGCAGCTCGAGAAGAACGAAGAAATCTCAAGCAAGAGCTCGCAACACAGAAAGCACAGGCAAAAGCAAAGGCAATCGCAGCCCAAATCCCTCCACCTGAGCCACAACCAGAACCAACACCCGAACCCGAAATCCAGGAACCAGAATCCGAGACTCAACAAGAACCAGAAATCCCAGAACCCACACCAGAACCAACCCCAGATCCCGAACCAACACCCGAACCAGAACCAACCCCAGAACCCATCCAACCAGAAACACCCCCTATCCCCGTTCCCGAAGCCGCACCCGAACCACAAATCCATCCAGATGCCATCAATCTTCTTCTGGAAACCAGCAAAAAATTGGGAGAGCGCATGGACGAAATAGCGACCAAGGTCGAAGACATCTCCACTCCCGATGCTCCATTGCCGCCACTCTCAGAACTCCCTCTTCCACCCGGACCACCTCCACCACCCCCTAAAACAAAATCCCGCTTAAGAGAACTCTTCAAACCCACGACAGCACCTTCAAAAACCGATCAAGCCGCAGAAGATTCCTATCAAGATTTCGCCTATGAGGCCGAGGACGATATTAGCTACGCCGGCAACAGCGTATCCAAGCATGAACCCAAGAACGACTGGCAACACCTTCAACAGGAAGAAATCAATGCAATTCAATACGCAGTCGCATCTGGTAAACACAAAGAAGAACTTAAACTCAATACCCAAGATGAAGAGTCAGATTGGAAGGAGATCGATCCCGACAATCTAGAAAGCTTTGACGAACCCGTGAAAAAGAAAAAATCCGGGCTCTTTGGCCTCATCTCCGTGAAAAGAATCTCCGAAATCGAGCAAGAGAAACAACAAGAGGAAACCCATGAAGAAATGAGAGCAGCTTCAGATTACGTAAAAGCACAAGAAGTTCTCAATGATGCCATGCCAGAGGAAGTCCGTTATAATGAACCGGAAACCGAGCAAGCTGAGGAAACCGAGGAAGATCCATTTGCAGATTTGGAAGAACCCAAGGAATCGAAACAGTTAAATAAGGACGATGTCATAGCATTAGATGACGATTACAAGATTGAAGTCGTCGAGCATAAGTAACTCTGATCTGAGGATCGATCTGAGGAATTGGAAATTGGATTATATTTCCAATAGTACAAAAAAAAGAAGGTGGTAGCACATGGCATTTTGTTCGAATAATGGACATCCCGAGAAACACGATTCAAGGCTCATTTTGAGTATTTTCATCATCATTTTCGCCCTTATTGATGGCGGCATCGGAAAAACAGGAGTCATCATCGCAGCACTCGTAATTCTCTCCATGAGCATTCAGGAGCGCGAAGAACACTGCTGTAGCGTCAAGCCAAAAAAAGGAAAGAAGAAGAAATAAGTAAAGCTTTTTAAACACAGCTTGAATTCTAATCATTGGACGGCCATAGGGGCTTGGTCATACCTGTTCTCATTTCGAACACAGAAGTCAAGCGAGCCTCCGTTCTTCACGGTACTGCCTTAAGCGGGAAACGAGGAAAGCTGTCCACCTTTTCTTTTATCTCTTCAAACCCCTGCCTATTTCTAGCGTAAGTTTGGCCATAACTTTCAATAATTAATGCTAATCTTCTAATTTTAGAAGGGACCAAAGAACCGATATTTTTTTGGAAGTTGATCAAGTTTTCTTTGCCAGTTATTCCAAGCACAAATGAGCGATCGCGTTCTGAAAATCTTGATGTTCTGATGATAATGTTGGTGGTGATATGAAAATCTTCCTTGAGAATTTGTTTAATCTGTTCAAGAATTCGCTTTGAATTGGATGTTAAAGTCAAACTTCTCTTCCATTCGTTAGTGCTTCTATTTAGCCGAAGACAGGGAGAACCTTCATCATCATAAAATGCACGAAGATACGCTTTCTTAACAGGGAGATTACCTCCATGCACTGCATGAGGAACAAAGATGAAATCACTTCTAAAGTCAGGAAGAACATCAAGAAACGTTTTGATTATTTCTTTTCTGTGAATTTGAACAAACGGAGTTCCCGAATTCCCAACACCTTCAGTTAAAGGGATATCTCCAAATTCTGCAACGACATCTTCCCTAAATTCTTGCAGCAACTCAGGACAGGTATTGCTATAACGAATGTAGCGATGATAGAGGTAGCCATCTCCGCTTATCTTGGCTATACATCGAGCAAAGCTTTCTGTTATCATGTAAATTGTAAGTGATTCGCATTTATATTTGCCATGGCCGCACCTGGCAAGTGGCAAGTGCAAGTCAGAAAGGTCTTAGGCAATGTAATTACAAGTCCTAAGCCTCTAACACACTGGACAACCGAGAATGGCAAGTGCAACGTAGATTACAATTTATACTCCCATACATTTCATTCAGTTTTCAACAACCTTTTTAAAGAGCTTTCTACCCTCTTCCAGTATGAAAATAACCGTTTTCGGCAGTGGATACGTTGGCTTAACCGTAGGTGTTTGCCTAGCAGAATTAGGTAATGATGTCATCTGTCTAGACATTGACGATGCCAAAGTAAAAGCATTACAAGAAGGCAACGTACCGATCTATGAGCCAGGATTAGGCGACATGCTCAAGAGAAATCTGAGAGAAAAAAGAATCCAATTCTCAACCGATGCATCTGCTGGAGTAAACCATGCAGAAGTCATCTTCACCGCAGTCGGCACGCCACCCGGAAAAGATGACGAAGCAGACCTATCAGCAGTAAAAGCAGTTGCTAAAACCATTGCCGAAAATATGCAAGAGTACAAAATCATCGTTAACAAATCAACCGTTCCCGTAGGCACCGGAGACATTGTTAAAACCATCATCAAAGAAAACCAAAAAGAAGAAATCGAATTCGACGTCGTTTCCAATCCCGAATTCTTAAGAGAAGGCGCAGCCATTAGAGATTTCATGAATCCCGATCGTGTCGTTATCGGAACAGACTCAGAAAAACCAAAAAAGATTCTTAGCTCACTCTTCGAAGGCGTTGCAAGAATCGACCGACCCATCATGTTTACCGATATCAAATCTGCAGAGATCATCAAATACACCTCTAACGCAATGCTCGCAACAAGAATCAGCTTCATGAATGAAATTGCTGCCTTATGCGAGAAAACCGGCGCAGACATCAAAGACGTCGCTCGCGGAATGGGACTCGACACAAGAATCGGTCCGAGATTCCTGCAAGCAGGCGTAGGATACGGCGGAAGCTGCTTCCCAAAAGACGTCAAAGCCCTAGCAAAGACACTCCAACAGCACAATCTCAAGTCAACCGTCATCACCGCAGTCGAACAAGTCAACAACGAACAGAAGCAATCCCTCTTACCAAAAATAAAGAGTCTTGTTCCCGATCTTAAAGGAAAGAACATCGCAATCTGGGGCCTAGCCTTCAAACCCAAAACCGATGACATGCGAGAAGCTCCCTCAATCACCATCATCAATCAACTCCAAGAGCAAGGAGCAATAATCCAAGCCTTCGATCCAGAGGCAGAAGAAACGGCTAAAACCGTACTCAAAGACATCACCTACACGCAAGATCCGTATGAATCAGCAAAAGGTGCAGATGCATTGGTCATCGTAACCGAATGGAACGAATTCAGAAATCTCGATCTTAATAAAGTAAAAGAATCAATGAACCAACCCAATATTGTCGATGGAAGAAACATCTACGAGCCAGACGAGATGGAACAATTAGGATTCAACTATATCGGCGTAGGTAGGTAATCATGAAAGCAATTCTACTCGCGGCAGGATACGCAACAAGACTCTATCCATTAACCGAAAACCAACCCAAACCACTTCTAGAAGTCCAAGGAAAACCCATCGTAGCACATCTTCTCGATAAAATAAAAGACATGACCTCAGTTGATCATATTTACATCATCACCAATGATAAATTCCACAAACATTTCGAAGACTGGAAAGCAAACTTCACTTACGAGACACCCATAACCATCGTCAACGACCAAACAACCTCTAATGAAGACCGTCTAGGATCGCTAGGAGATGTTAATTACGTATTAGAACAAGAAAACATCCAAGACGACATCCTCGTTGTAGCAGGCGACAACCTCTTCCAATTCTCACTAGCAGATCTAGAAAAATTCTACCAAGAAAAGCAGAAAAGCGTTGTAGCACTCTATGACGTTAAAGACGAAGAACTAGCGAAATTATACGGAATCGTTGCAATAGACGAAAACAACAAGATGATCGAGTTCGAAGAAAAACCAGAACAACCAAAGTCAACCCTAGCATCGACCGGCGTCTACCTCTACACTCGCGATGCAGTAAAAACCCTAAAGGAGTTCGTAAACCAATTCCCAAATACCGATAAAGCAGGAAATTTCCTAGAGCATCTCCACAAAAAGGACGATGTCTACTGTTTCACCACCGAAAAACAATGGATCGACATCGGTAACAAAGAACAACTAGAGCTAGCACAAAAAAACTTCAAGCCCTAACACGCAAGTACAGAATATTCTTCATCCTCATACACGAAATCATCAAATTTCTCAGAAGCAAAATTCCCTGCATTCAAATCAAGGAGCGCATCTATTCGAGCTGAATACGGCTTAAAGTAAGAGGCATCCTCAAACCGACTTTTACCAAACACAAAATAATCAACACCCTCTTCTAAGCAAAATGCACCCACTGAAGTCACATCAGAGGAATAATAAGCATCAAACACCGCGTTCGTCCTTCTTTCCATCTCAGCATAAAACCCAACATGGTGAGGCAGCGTATGTTCAAACGTCACATATGCAGATCTTTTAGAAAAGGTAGGAACACAATCCATATCGTACGGATGCCCCGCAACCATCACATCAACCGGCAATCCCGAAATAAAGTCAAGCAATCCAGCCTGTTCACCACACTCCGTACTATCCATCATCCCCTGCCCAAGTTGCACCATCGGAATAGCAAACAACACAACAACACAACCAAAGAACACCGCAACACGCTTCATCCTATGCAATGCCAATCCCGCAAACAGGATTACCAAAAGCGGATAGGTAAAGCGCCAATAACGTGAAGGATAAAACAGATGGAATGCAAAGAGCTTAGCCAACAACGACAACACCAACGAAGTCCCCAACAACATCCAAAAGACACGAGGCAGCTTCGACCCCTTAAACCGAATACCTAGATAAAGAAAAAACGCCACCACAAGTAATACTCGCAACGCAACAAAAGCAAGGTGCCATGAAAAGCCATTCAAGAATGCTTTCCCATACACAAAAACTTCCGGAACAAACATCTTCGCCGTTAACCCAATCATTGGATTAACAAAGGCACTCAACGGCAACACCGGAATGCCGGAAAAACGCATCTTCCCACCAGCGTAAAATTCAGGCATCTCTGCAGCCTGGTCATAACTAATAAACGAACCATATTCAGTAGTAGCCGTCAACACATACAGCTGCAACAACAACCCCAGAACCACAACAAAACCAATCCCATAATGGACAATCACCTTCTTGTTCGCCAAGATCTTTGTACGATATAAACGATACAACAAATCAAAGAACATCAAGAACAGACAAATCAAAGTAATGCTCGGATAAAAGAACACCGTCAACACCATAACCAAAGAAGTCTTCAAAAAATCCGAAGAAAGTAAGTAATACACAAACATCACAAACAACAAGACTGCCATATCCTTGTAATATCCTCTAAAGACATTCATCAACGGCAAGAATACTAGGAACAATCCAACCAAATACCATCCTAAGCGCTTATCACGAAGGGTATCACCAATCTTAAACATAAACAATGCAGCGAGAGGCACCAACAAGAACGGCAACAGCTTGAACACCAACAAAGCATCACCAAATAACAGCATCAACACCCGATAGAGAGCAACAAAACCTAATGGCTGCCCATACGCATAGGCCGAATACGAAGTCAACACATCGTCTGGGTACAAAGAACTGTCAGAAAACGACTGCATCCAATACACGCTGAGCCGAACATCATCCGCAATCGCATACCTATCCGTTAAACTCGGATACGAATGAAATAATTGAACAACAACAGCAAGTGCAATAATCAGTAGGTACGTTTTCCGCAACGATAACCTGTTCCCGCTATCCATCTTCTATTGAAGCGCTTCAGCATTTAATAAATCTTCGCATGAATGAAAAGCTTTTAATAAGCACTTTTGATTCCAAGGACTAATGGTTCAGAATAAAACGAGAGAGCTCAAGGGAAAAAGAATCGCAGTAGTAGGCGGATTCGGCTTCATCGGAAGCCACCTTGCAAACGAATTATGTAAGAACAATGACGTAGTAGCAATAGGCAAAACCCTCCATCCTCATGTACATCCGAAAGTCACACAACTACGATATGACATCCTTTCCGATGATTTTCTCACCTACCTCAACCGCGAATCCTTCGATATCGTCATCCATCTCGCAGGCACCTCCGAAATCTGGCCTTCATTTAAGAATCCAGAGCGAGAATTCAAACTCAATGAAGAATCAACCAAGCGCATCCTAGAGTGCCTCTCCAAAAAGGAAAAGAAGCCACTTTTCGTCTATGCCAGCACCATCGGGGTCTACGGCTCAATCAACAGAAAAATAAACGAGCAAGATGATACCATACCACTCTCACCCTACGGAAAAAGCAAACTTGCAGCCGACATCCACACACAGTCCTACGCCAAAGATAACAAACTCAAAACCCTCATCCTACGCTATTCCGGAACCTATGGACCGAGACAAAAGAAACTCTTCGTCTACGATCTCATTAAAAAACATCATGACTCACTCATCAACAAAAACAAAGAACCTATTCTCATCAAAGGCTCCGGAAAACAACGTAGAGACATCAATTACGTCACCAATCAGGTGGATGCAACAATAGCATCCATCGAGCATGCAGAATTCAATGGAGACATCGTCAACGTAGGCTCCGGCGAAGAATACGCACTCAAAGAAATCGCAAAAAAGATCCATTCCTACTTCTCAAATGCTCCAGATCTAAAGAATGAGCAAACAAAGCGCGAGGGCGACACACCACTACTAGCATTCGACACCACCAAACTTCAATCCTACAAGTACAACAACGAGATCTCACTCCAGCAAGGCATCCTTAATACTTCAAGATGGTTCAAACGCGATTATCTAGAACAAAATAGGGACAAACTCAACCTTTCCATAACCGTCATCCTTCCCAGCTACAACGAGAAGAAAATCATCGCTGCAACCATCAAGAAAACAGAACAATTACTTTCAACCATCGTAAAAAAGCACGAAATCCTAGTCGTTGACGATTCAAGTCCCGATGGAACCGCAGACGTCGTAAGACAGGTCATGAAATCAAATTCAAATGTACAACTGCTAGTAAATCCCAACAAGAAAGGATTAGGCTATGCACATAAACTAGGATTAGATAATGCAATTAACGACATCATCTGCATCATGGATTCCGATGGCTCTCCCGACGTCAACACCATCATCGATTTCGTCTACGGCATCCACACCGGATACGACATGATCATCGGTTCACGATTTATCCCTGCCTGCACCATCATCGGCCAGAAATGGATCAAACAATACTCTAGCAGGCTCATGAATCAGGTCATCAGATATCTACTCGGAACAAAAATGAATGACAACACCCACAGCTATCGTGCCATTTCACGAAAGGCATACAACAAAGTCAAAGACCAGGTACACGACCACCACCACCCAGAATTTTGCCTAGAATTAACCGTTAAAGCCCAGCGAGCAGGACTGAAAGTAATAGAAGCACCCACCGACTTCATCGAACGCGATTCAGGCGAGACCAAAATGCCCATCGCAAGCTCCGGAATGCGTGCAATCAAGAAGATTTTCTCGCTAAGATTCTCAAAGTAACTTCAACATTGCACTTTAGGGCAATGTTTAAAAACCGTTAAACGACCCCAATATAGCAAAGGCAACTAATTTCCGAACAGGGATATTGCATTTGCTTATTACGAAAAGCAAAGAAATGTTCGATAATTATTTGCTTTGAGTATACACAGTAAAATGACCTATACACCCGAAAAACAAATAGGAACTGGAGACATCGTTATCTCCGAACACGAAAAGAAATACTTAGCGAAAGTAATAGAATCCAGTAGAATCTCCTATGGCCCTTTAAGTCAAGATTTCGAGGCACGCTTTGCAAAGCATCACGAGTGCAAGCACGCTCTCTTCTGCAATTCAGGAACATCAGCATTACACATGTCTCTCGCAGTATTAAAAGAAAAGTTTAACTGGAAAGACGGCGACGAAATCATCATTCCTGCCCTAACCTTCATTTCAACCTGCAATGTCGTTCTACACACAAACTTAAAACCAGTGTTCGTAGATATCGAACCCGACACCTACAACATGGATCCAAAGAAGATTGAAGAAAAAATAACCGATAAAACAAAATGCATTATTCCCGTCCATCTCTTCGGACAACCCTGCGATATGGATCCGATCATGGAGATCGCGAATAAACACAAGCTACAAGTCATCGAGGACTCCTGCGAGGCCATGTTTGCAAAATACAAGGGCAAGCCTGTAGGCTCGTTCGGCAACATCTCCTGCTTCTCAACCTATATAGCACATTTCCTCGTTACCGGCGTCGGCGGATTCTGCTTAACCAACGACAACGACCTAGCCATCATGCTCCGCAG
>Ga0187833_10006403_pt1 | contig 10891 bp, 15 predicted proteins | sample ETNtaG_37_FD_167968 | JGI IMG/M metagenome (GOLD analysis project Ga0187833, IMG submission 167968) | Marine microbial and viral communities from oxygen minimum zone, Eastern Pacific Ocean - ETNP2014_SV_400_PacBio MetaG (Illumina Assembly) | ecosystem: Environmental > Aquatic > Marine > Hypoxic... | reverse complement strand
GTAGGATCAAAAACGTTTGCAGTTATTATAATCACACCATTGCTACTAATAGCTATGATAAGCCTATTAAGCCAACCCACATACGCAGAAGAAGAAGCATTCATTGTTAGCATACCATCTGGTGCAGACGTATACATAGATGGTATATTTATTGCGAAAACCCCACTGACGTATAGCAGGGACATGCCATTTTCTGCTGATATTAGAATTGAAATGGAAGGTTTTGAAACATGGATTAGTAGACTTAATATTGAGCTCGATGAACGTGAACAGGTAGTTGCAGTACTTGAACCAATAGGGGGAGGTATTCAAGGAGCTATAACAGTTACACAGACTGTAACGGAAACCAAAATAACAACAGCCATAGCAACAGTAACAACAACAGAAATATCTGAAGTAACCGGACAAGCAGGCCTACCAACAGAAATCACTTACGGAGCAATAGGTATCGCAGTAATATCATTAATAGCAGCAGCCATAATTGTAACAAGAAAACGAACCTAAACTAAAAAAACGCAGCTTATCTAGATACGACCAGAATATCTATCATCAATGATACTGCAAACTAAAAACAACATATCAGGAACTTAAACGACTACCAAGGTAAGCGTCGAAGTTATACTCTTCATGTTCCTAATCTTTTCGGAACAAATTTGCTTAAGATCCTCCCTAGAACTAGCTTCTATCTTAGCAACAATATCATAAACACCATATACCTCATACACGCCAGTCACACAAGCAATTGACTTTAGTTCCTTAGCTACTTCTTTTTCAGTTCCTAACTTCGTCTTCACCAACATTATTGCAGAATCCATCAAAAGATGGGACCCTAAACAAATATTTAAATTAAGTGAAGATACCCTAAACATTAGCTTTTCTTTCATCAATCAACCTATGGTACAACCCAGACAACTCATTTAGGATCTTAAAAGAAAAAGAAAACTCCTCACTAAAGGGACACATCTTATCCAGAATAGGACGGTTCGACTCAACATCAAAGATAACAGGATACAATCTACAACCTGAAGGTCTACTTGAATAAATTGTGCATTTCTCTCCATCATGAAAGACACATCTACCTTCAATATTCTTTAAAGAAACGAAACCTTCAGATTTCATCAAAAAGAAAGCTTCCTTGAAACCTAAACCAGAAATACGTTCCACATCATCCTGTAAAAGAAGCATCTCAGTATCAAAACAACATTTTACACAACCATGATCCCTACAAACATTCTTCAATACCAAAACAGAAAAAAGAAGCTGAACTTAACCTTTCCAAAAACATGTCTTGAAAATAAACCTAAAATTACATTTCATTGCCACTTAGAAACCAAATCAGGAACAAGTATGTCCGAAACTTAACATACAGCATCTTATCTAATTCTATCACTATAATACAATACAATTAAGATATTCGCAAAACAGCGGAAAAATGATTCGGTAGTGGGATTGTGGCGGCTTAGACTAGCTGGTCAATATTTTCCCCACGGACGCAGGAGCCACATGCCTGCGTCCAAACACCCCCTATTACATTAAAAGCCGGAAATTCTCTAATAAAAAACTATTCTGCTGAAAACGACACATCATCAGAATCCCAAAACAATTTGGTCTTCAAACCATAACCACTCAATATTAGCCCCAGAATAAACACAGCATATATCCAATCAGGAAAATAGGCAGTATTTACCATTCCAAACAACACTAAGAATCAACATCTTTCCAATAACACAAATCGAATGTTAGATCGAAGTAAAAAAGGAATGTGGAGTGCATCTATGGAAAATGACTCATAGTATAAACCAAACATTCCTAATTTAAGAGAAAAGATTATTACAAAACAACAAAAGGAGATATTTGTGACTAACAAAATACAGTGTGCACACATCTTGGTAGAAAAACAGAGTCAAGCACTAGGAATTATGGAAAGAATCAAAAAAGGAGAAAAATTCGGTAAACTTGCGAAAGAACTATCGTTATGCCCTAGCAAAAAAAGAGAAGGAAATCTAGGTTATTTCGGACGAGGACAAATGGTAAAAGAGTTTGAGAAAACCGCATTCAATCTCCAAGTTGGGAAAATATCGGAACCCGTAAAAACAAAATTTGGATACCATATCATCAAAAGAATATCATAGACAACAATTAAATTAGTAATCCATAATTTATCTGAGACAACAGTATTATTACGAAAACTAATCTATCTTTATGTTGAATTTCTGTCGAATTATAGGAATATTGATTATTAGTAAATGGTTTATAAATTTCGCCTTAACATTCGTAGGATCCACTTGTTTTGGAAGAACAATTATCTTCTTGAAAGAATCGAACAATATATCTCTCTGAACGGTTCCCCATCTCTCCCACTTTACAGAATGATGAAGTACTGCTTTGATCTCTAAGGTATCATTACTTATTTTAAGAGATATATCCTCTTTATTCGCTACACAAGGCAGATCTACTGTTACAGTAATTTCATTCTGACCAGTAGATACTTCGATAAGTGGTTCCAGACACTTTTCAGACTCACTCCACAAGGGATGCATTCCTTCATAAATATCATCAAAAGTATCATCATTCAAATTTGACAATTTTCTAATTCTCCCCATATTTCTTAACTATCTATACATCATAGGTATAGTTTGTTCCACAGTTTTCTGCATATCATTCATTGTTCCTTCAGTCTGATTCATAAGGTCTCTCGCTTTCATCCGTATCTCATCTCCCTTCTCTAAAAGATTCTTCACCTCAACATTTGTTCCTGCTATCTTGTTAAATGAGAGAATTGCAGATGCAGCAGCACTTGGATCAGGATATTTCAAGAAGGATTGCGAAAGCAATGCAGCTGCAGGTACTCCAATCTTTGCAAGCTCCTTCAACATTAAAGCATAAAACCCTGCCACAAAACCTTCCTCCATAAGGTCAATCCCCAATTTCTTTAGAAGTTCCCTAGATTCACTACCATTTCCTACACTGAATACTTTTGGAGTATCTATCTTGACTCGATCCTGAGCAGGTATTCCACTAATAGATAATTCAAGACGAACATTTTTTTCCTTAAACCATTTCGATAGAACATTTGCAGTTTGATATATGGTATTTACAGGCAGCGGTATCTCCGAAGTGAGTACCATAAGGTTCTCTTTTCCATAAATCCGAACTGGATCCTGCAGAATCCCTTTATGCAAAACCATAATCGGAGGAAACTGATCAGACTCAAGATGCGCTACCTCCTTAAGGTCCAGCTGCTCAATAATATGAAACGCCGCAATAGACCCTACCAACCCAACATCCGGGAGACATTCAATAGCAATAGGTTCCTTAAAGCTGAAATCAACATCCTCCACTATCCTAACTATATCGGTCATAATCTCATCTAGTAAGGATAATCCATCCCATTTAATATTTCGGTATTTTGACAGAAAAAACTGATAAAGATCAGCATCTAGAATAAATTCACTTTATCAGAAGTCCTCCAATAAAGAAACTTTCCAAAATCAAATTTATTTTTCAATTAGGTTGGAGGCTCATAATCTGGATAGTTTGACGTATCCTCAAAATACCAAGCCAAAGTATCACCTTCTTTCGGATACACCATATCGACACTAACATCATAGTGCATCCACTCACCTAACTCTTGATCAAAGAACCAAGCTATCCATGCCCAATACAACTTATCAGGATCATCAGCTGCACCAACTCCATTTATCGACGAAATGAAGTGAGACTGATACTCCGGATAATAGGTAGCATCTAATCGCCCATCCGAAACAAGCCAAGTAACATTATAGAAATTTACACCCATGGGAAGCCGAGTATCATTATGCCAAACCAAAGTTCCATTACCATAATTAAACAATATATCAACACTGAAACTTATCTTATCCAAAGATTCAATCGTATCATCATATCGCTCCTCCACAGCAATCAACTCACCATACAGAAGTATACTTGTCAACCCAAACACCACAGATACAGCAACAAACCCAAAAGCAACCAACATCCATCCACCAATCTCATTCAAACATAATCACCTAAACAGAAACTCCACCAGTTTTAAGATAAGCCACTCGACTAATAGCCACAATCAAAACAGGAACAACAAACGCAAAGAAAACAAAATCAGCTAACTCATGAGCTAATGCAAAATACACCCCAGTTATCCAACGAAGGGCAATACCTTCAATAGAACGATAAATCAACAAACCATCAATTGCGTTAGTCCAGAAATCATAAACAAAAGCAGACAAAAGACCAGTTAAACCCAAAACCAAACTCTTATTCAGAAACCTTCTCCCATTACCAAAAACAGCAGACCTCTTCCAACTACGCCCCAACAATGCACCAGAAAGAGCAAAAATCAACTCACCAACCATCAAAACAAGCAGCAAAGGAAAGCCCGCAGCACCCAAAGGATTCACACTACCATAAACCAACCAAGTAATAACAGCCACACCTGCACCAACACCAAAACCAAACAAATACGCTGAAACAAAAACAAGAGAATCCATCAGTTTAACCTGAGGAAAAGCCAATAAAGCATAATTTGAAGCAACAGCTAATGCAGAAAAAACTGCCATAACCGCCACACCACGACTCCTAAGCATGGCTGGACTATCCAGCCAACTTCAATAAATACCTATCCATTACACAAAACACAATACACTAAAATAAAAGATTAACATACATCAAGATAGACTATTTATTTACTGATATACCTTTGAATCACCAACAGATCTAGGACGAAAAGAAACCATACGAAAAGAATCTACAAGTAACCTACGCCCAGAATCAGAACCATCATACTGAATACCTAGCAATTTTGACAAATTTTTAACAGCAAACGGATGAAGACGCTCATACTCAACAAACTCATCATAAACTTCATCTGAAGCGAGAAAACGTTGAATGGGAATAAAGCGATCCTTGCCTACCTGTATCTCTACCGCTGGTTTAACTTGAATATTACGATACCAATCAGCTTTCTTCCCATAAGCAGAAACAACTATACTTTCACTCAAAGATTTATCGAAACGAATCACTTCAAGAACAGTGCGACGAACACGACCAGATCTACGACCAAGATGTGTCAACATAAGAAATCTGCGCCCAAAAACCCAACCTAACCCCAACCGATAAAGAAACACAGGTAACCTGAATAAAAAAATAAGAACATTGCTTGGTTTTGATGGCTGCGAAGATAAGCTACTCAATTTCTACTCTATATTTCTCTAATTGTATCTATATTAATTATAGATTTATTATAGCTAAATACAAATCAAAAAACAATCTACTTCAAAACAAGTTCTCATCAGTAAACTAACAAAGAGTACTTTCTCAGCTACGTATTCATTATTTTTTTCACAATCAGGTCCTAAAGAAAATAAATATTATCCCTATTTCGGGATAACTAATTTTCGATATGATAAATTATTTACATTCACAGATCAAGTAAAGTATGCACCTTATCAAAACAGAAGGTTTTTATACCCATTATCCCCAATAAGAGATAACAAATTGGTATCAGGTTGCGGATTAAGTAGAAAAACAAATAGAAAAACAAATTCCACCTTTCTATACTTCTGGTATTACAAAGATGGAAAAAAATCCGAGAAATATCTAGGAAGAGAAGACGATAAAGAAGCTAATCTAAAGGGTGCTCGTGAGATGCTAGCATTCTATAGAAAAAAAGACAAAGAATTACACATAATAATGAGTAAGTTGGAATTACAAATTACATCTAGTATTCCGCGCAAGTCTTCAATAACCTCAACATACCCTTCCATTACTGAAAAAAAACCCAATTATCTACCTGACTTCGAAGACTAACACCAATTAATCACAAATCTTCATCATCAGGTAGTACCAGTCTTAAGATAACATGACAGGTAAAGTCAAAAGATATTTCAGGTAAACGAGGAATAAAGTAACTGAAATACTCAATTGTAGCTCCCTGAAGAATAGATGAATTACTTCCCTATTCTTGGATACGTGAAAGATTCTTTAGATTCGAAACATCAATCACTTTGAAACCATAAAAATCAGCTAACTCGACTGCTCTAACTGTTAATTGCGGCAAAACAAAAAGGAAAACACCATCGACATCCATATCGAAGCTGATTCCAAATATCCTGAAAATAATCTCCTCATCTATAAACGCCCCAGAGAGAATATACTTACCCATGAAGGTCCTATTCTTTGAATCAATAATCATTATATCAATAGTGTGAAAATTACCTGATTTTCCAAAAAGTTCTACGGGACCATCCACATCATATCCCTTATTTTCAAGGAAATTCCTTATTTGACTAATATAATAATCTGATGTTTTCAAAACCTTGCGGGTAACCATCATTGTTCTCTTTTCTTATTCTTGCGCAGTACCTAATAATTTTGTGTATATACCAATTTGATAATACAACTAGAATAACAAGCCAGAAACAATGAATGTCTAACCGAAGAAATATTAAAGGAACTACTTTACAGTGACCGATTTTGCAAGGTTTCGAGGATAATCAGGATTTCTTTGCCGCAAAACTGCTGTATGATAGGCAAGCAATTGCAGAGGTATAACCTCAACTATCGGGTACAACAACTCATCTACCTTTGGTATCTGCATAAAATCATCATATATCTCATTAGACTTGTTGGAAACACCAATAATTTTAGCACCTCTAGATTTCATCTCAGAAGCATTACTAAGCATCTCATCATAAGTGTGATCCTCAGGATTCAAGATTATAACAGGTGTCCCTTCCTCAATAAGAGCAAGCGTACCGTGCTTTAACTCACCACCAGCCATCCCTTCAGCGTGATTATATGACAACTCCTTTAGCTTCAAAGCACCTTCCAAAGCAATAGGAAGATGCATGGATCTACCTACAAAGTATAAATCGTTATTATCCTTATACTTATCAGCTATTTTAATGACATTTTTCTCAGTCTCAAGAACTTTTTCCACATATCGAGCAATATCACGAAGCTCGTTTAACCGCTTAGAATCATCCACAAGCGAAAAAACAAGTAAATAGATCACAGCTAGCTGACTAGTAAAACTCTTTGTAGCAGCTACACCTATTTCAGGACCACAATTAAAAAAGAGATTCAATTGACTTTCTCTATTGAGAGAAGACCCCTCAGTATTCAGAATAGAGAATATCTTTGCCCCTTGCTCTTTAGCTTCTGATACAGATTCTAATAAATCGGCAGTTTCGCCGCTTTGAGAAAGTGCAATTACCAAGGTGTCTTCGTCAATAAGTTCAACATTTTGAGAAAACTCACTGGAAACAGATATGTTTGATCTAATCTTTGCTACCCTAGCTAAGAGGTTTCTAAGTATAAGCCCTGCATGATAACTTGTTCCACAGGCAGTTATGAAAATCTGTTCAGCTTCCTTTATGTTATATATGAACTCTAGAACCTTTTTGGAATTTTGGTTGATAGCTGCTCTAAGGGTTTTAGGCTGCTCATGAATTTCCTTCACAGTATAATGGGCAAATGCTTCCTTAGATGTCTCTTTTGCTTCCCAAGCAACGTGTGTAACCTCCTTCACAACCCTTTCTCCTTGAAAAGTGTAGATATTCATACGTCTTCCTCTCATTATCACAATCTCTTGATTATCGATGAACCTCACTTTGTCAGTATGATCAATGAATGAAAGAACATCACTTGCCAAAAAGTTTCCCTTCTTTCCCAAGCCAATCACTAAAGGAGTATCTTTGCGGGCACCTGCAAGTACATTTGGCTCAGACTTGAAGATAACCTGAAATGAGAAAGTACCTTTAAGATCATGAACAGTCTGCAATATCGATTGTTTTACCTTACCACTTTCATTGTAATACTTCTCTAGAAGATGCGCAATGATTTCACTATCTGTATCACTACTGAATTCATGGCCTTCATCCTTTAATTTTTCTCTTAACTGATAATGGTTCTCAATTATCCCATTATGATTAACAGCCACTTCAAGCCCACAGGACACATGCGGATGAGCATTTTCACATGTCACACCACCGTGAGTAGCCCATCGGGTATGAGCAATACCGATCTTTCCTTCCATACCAAGAAAGTTCATCTTCTTGTCAATTTCAGATATTTTTCCTTTATCCTTCAACAATATTATGCCGACATCAGATAAAGTGGCTATTCCAGCAGAGTCATAACCTCGATACTCCATCCTTTTTAGTCCATTAAGCAGTATAGGAGCAGCATTCTCTTCTCCAATATACCCAATGATACCACACAAATAATTACACTGAATGAACTAGGGTCAGAGGTTTACATAAAGATTCTGGCGAAACAAAGAAATATATTATAGATTTTATGCTCTTCGTCCTCTTCTGCCGCCAGCCTTACGGGTTGTATCATGCGGAACAGGTGTAACATCCTCAATTTTGCCTATCTTAAAACCTGATCTTGCTATAGCCCGAATAGCTGCTTGAGCTCCTGGACCTGGAGTACGAGGACCTGTACCACCGACTGCCCTCACCTTAATGTGTAGAGCTGATATTCCTTTTGTTTTAGCAACATCTGCAGCCGCAGTTGCAGATTTCATGGCCGCATATGGAGATGATTCAAATCGATCAGCCTTCACATGCCTTCCACCTGAACTAAACGCTATCGTTTCAGCGCCAGTAAGATCGGTTATATGAACTAGTGTGTTATTATAACTACTAAATATCTTCACTATACCCCACTTGTTAGCAGTAATATCTTCTTGACTCATATCATTATTCCTCTTTTGGAGCTGGAGGAACTGATTCTACCATAAGCTTTGCTAAAGTGCTACCTTCAATAAGTCTCACCGTTGATTCTTCATCTATCCTAACTAAGTAACTAGGGATAGTTACACGTCTATCTCCCACCTTTATATGACCATGAGTTACAGCTTGACGAGCTGCTTGAATTGATGATACCAAACCTTTGCTTTTCACCATACTCTGCAAACGCCTTTCGATCAATGATTCAACCGTTAAACCTAAGATATCATCAAGAGAAGATGAACTCCCGATTAATCCTTTGCGAATCAAAGATCTTAACAATCTTTTTTCTGTCTCTGCTCTAGTGTCAATAGATTCAGCCAACAATTTCCTAGCCTGATTTCTAATTCTTGAAAGCTCAGTTTCAGCAGTCCAAAGTTCTCGCTTATTCCTAAGACCATACTTTCCTACTAACCATAATTCACGAGCTATTTGATCAGCTTGCCAAGTACTCCTAGGAGTATCATATTTCTTACGAGACTTCTTTGGATCTCCCAATCAAATGATCTACTCTTTCTTTGCCGCAGCAGCTCGAAGGACAGATTTCTTTACACCAACACTTCTACCCTTTCTTCCAGAGGTTCTTGTTCGCTGTCCTCGCACAGTAAGTCCTAAAGAATGTCTTACTCCACGCCAACTTCCAAGCCTAATCTCTCTTTCTAGAGTTCTTTTAAGATTCATCTGCAAATCTGAAGCAATATAATGAGTATCCGTACCTGTCTCTAAATCCTTTCGACTGTTCAAAGCCCAATTCGGAATACCTAACTTACCAGGATCCTTCACGGCAGTCATTATTTTAGCTATTTGATCATCATTTAATGATCCAAAATGCAATTGTGGATCTATTTTCAAAGAGGTAATAATCATATGCGCCAAATTCATGCCAATTCCTTTCAGCTCTGACAAAGCAGGAACAACTTTTTTCGTCCCATCAATGTCTTTACCTTCGAGCCTTATGATGTAATTAAATTCACTCATATTTTTCTGAGATTCCTTTGCCTAATGTTATATCTGCGCAATCTCATCGTCTTCCAAATCCACTTAATATATCTTGCCTACCCTAAAAATATTGAATCGACCCAGATAAATACCGACAAAGATAATGTACTCAGCTGCAATTGAATGATCATGACTTAGCTAAGAAGAGAATGACCCAGAATAATCTCTCTATGGTTTTCGTAAGAAAAGGAAAAATCATTTTTGAAAGCAACAAGAATGGTTTAGCACCTTTTATCGAAGCTATTAATGCACACTCCCATGATATACAAAAAGCTGCTTTAGCTGACAAAATTGTTGGAAAAGCTGCAGCTTTATTGGCAGCATATGCTAAGATCCAATCAGTTTACGGTTCAATTCTCAGTTTAGAAGCGGCCAAAATCTTAGAGCATCACAAAATCCCATACAAATACGACAAGATGGTTGATAGAATTGTCAACCGCCAAGGTACAGACCTCTGCCCTTATGAAAAAGCTGTCTTAATTACGAGTAATCCCACAGAAGCATTACGATGCATCGAAAAAAAAGATCGAATCCTAGCATCACGGCAATAAATATTTAAGATGAAGAAATCAGCACCCTTGCACCAAGCGAATATATTAGTAAAAGGAAGATTAAGAGGCAGAAATAATAGTGAAGCTAAAAGTATTGGAGAAAAGTAATGATAAGGTTAAGGTTCAACTGCAGGGAGTTAGCTTGTCTTATGCCAATGCCATTCGACGAATAGCACTAAGCGAGGTTCCTGTAATGGCAATTGATGAAATCGTAATTTTAGAAAATTCTTCAGTTATGTATGACGAACTCCTTGCACACCGCTTAGGACTCATACCACTAAAGACAGATCTTTCAAGATATGTTTTACCTGAAGACTGTGACTGTGATAATCCATTAGGTTGTCCGAAATGTAGAGTTCTTCTAGTGTTAGATGCAGGAGCAAATGATTCAACAAAAGAAATCCTTTCAGGAGAACTGGTATCAGAAGATGAAGCCACTATCCCAGTAAGCTCGGATATTCCTATCGTAAAGGTTGCACCTGGCCAAAAAGTAAAGCTCGAAGCTTATGCACGTTTAGGAACCGGAAAAGAACACGCGAAATGGCAAGCTTCAAACGTCTCTATTATAAAACCCACGAATAAAGAAGA
>Ga0187833_10006402_pt1 | contig 10893 bp, 9 predicted proteins | sample ETNtaG_37_FD_167968 | JGI IMG/M metagenome (GOLD analysis project Ga0187833, IMG submission 167968) | Marine microbial and viral communities from oxygen minimum zone, Eastern Pacific Ocean - ETNP2014_SV_400_PacBio MetaG (Illumina Assembly) | ecosystem: Environmental > Aquatic > Marine > Hypoxic... | reverse complement strand
TGTCCCGGATTAATTCCCCATGTAATCATAGGCTCTATTTTTGAGCCATCTATGCTAACTTCATCATCATACCTTGCATCTTTATCAGAAGCTATTGATTTCCAAAACTCGACTGCTTTTTCAAATTCTTTTGGAGCATATTCTTTTCCTTTCAAATAATCAAATGTTTTTTGGTCTGGATTTATATACCCCACTCTTGCTCCCCCTTCAATAGCCATGTTGCATATTGTCATACGCTCTTCCATAGCCATATTTTCAATAACTTCTCCACAAAATTCATAAGCATAGCCTAATCCGCCATTAACTCCTAGTTTTCTAATAATTTCTAAGATAATGTCTTTTGCATAAACCCCTCTTTTTAATTTTCCAGAAATGTTAATTTTCCTTACTTTTGGCTTAGCAATGGAGATGCATTGAGTTGCTAAAACATCTCTAACTTGGCTAGTGCCTATGCCAAATGCTATAGCTCCAAATGCTCCATGAGTGCTTGTATGAGAGTCTCCGCAAGCTATAGTCATGCCTGGCTGAGTTATTCCTAGCTCTGGAGCTATTATATGGATTACTCCTTGCTTGCCAGTGCTAGAATCAAAAAAGTTTATTCCAAATTCTTTCGTGTTATTTTCTATTGCTGCGACCATTTCTTCAGCAAGCTCATCCTTAAATGGCCTTGACAAATCGTCAGTAGGTATAACATGGTCTAATGTTGCAAATGTATTTTTAGGAAATTTTACTTGTAGCTTTCTTTCCCTAATCATCTGGAAAGCTTGTGGGCTGGTAACTTCATGCACTAGATGAGCTCCTATAAACAATTGAGTTTGGCCACTAGGCAAATCTCTTACTGTATGTAATTTCCATATTTTATCCAATAGGTTTTTTCCAGACATATTCAAACCTCAAAATAGAAAGGTAAAATTATAGCTTTTCCAGACTATCATGGCCGCGAGACATAGCTGTTGTTCCTGTTCTTGATATTTCCCTTAAGCCAAGATTTTTTGTTAGATGTATAAATGAGTCTATCTTATCGGGTTTTCCAACTATCTCTACTATCATATCACGCTGAGTGATATTTATTACTCTAGCTCTGTAAGCCCGGCAATACATCATCACTTGGTTTTGCTCATTAATGTTCTTAGCGCTAATCTTAACTAATGCAAGCTCAGTTATAACCGAGTTATTAATTGAGAGGTTATTTATTTTAATAACATCTATCAACTTGTTAAGCTGTTTAACAAGCTGCTCATAGACAGTGTCATCTCCAAAAAAAGAAATTGTCATTCTTGAAATTCCTTTTTTTGCTGAAGGACCAACTGTAAGTGTGTTTATGTTAAAGTTCCTCTTCATAAACATATTTGCAATTCTTGATAAGACTCCGGGCTCATCATTTACTAAAATTGAAACAGTGTGGTAATGGCCATGAATTTTTTGTGATTTATTTCCATACATTTTATTGCACCTCGTTCCATGTTTGTTTAAATATTGATTTGCCGCCTATTATATTTTGCAGGCTTTTTCCCGGTGGAAGCATTGGCAAAACATTCTCTTCCTGTTCAACCTGTACATCTATTAAAGTTGTCATGGGGTTTTTCTTAGCTTGCTTTAATGCAGGCAAAAATTCTGATTCTTTTTCTACCCTTATTCCTTTAAGATGGTAAGCTTCTGCAAGCTTAACAAAATTAGGATTAGTGTCTTGAAAACAAACTCCAGAACGTCTTTTTTTCTGGAATATGTCCAACCATTGCCTAACCATGCCTAAATAACGATTATTCATAATTATTGGAGTAACCTTGATTCCATAATGATAAGATGTTGCAAGCTCTTGTGAAGTCATCTGGAAGCTTCCATCCCCATCCCAATCATAAACTTCATTATTGGGCTTGGCAAACTTAGCGCCTAATGCTGCAGGCAATCCATAACCCATTGTTCCTGCTCCCCCACTGGTTATCCATGTTCGGGGTTTTGTAAACGTTAAATAACGCTGCGCAAACATCTGGTGCTGGCCTACTCCAGTAACAACTATATCGTTTTCTCCCTTGAACTTATTAAATATGTTAAGCAAGTTTACCTGCTTCATGCCTTTCATTGCTTTTTTTTCGTTGGATAAGACAAGCTCCTTTAACTCCTTCAATTTTTTTATCCATTTGGTGTTTTTGTATTTTCTTTTTTGAGTTAGCTGCTTAAATGTGTCAACCATTATTTTTAAGATTTCATTTGCATCTCCAACTATAGGGATATCTACCTTAACATTTTTTCCAATTTCTGATGGATCAATGTCTGCATGGATAACTTTAGCATCTTTTGCGAAAATTCTTGTGTCTCCGGTTATTCTATCAGAGAATCTGCATCCAATAGCCATAATGCAATCAGAGTTTATTGCAGCATAGTTTGCATGCTCTTCTCCATGCATTCCAGTCACTCCTAATGACAATGCATGAGTTTCAGGAAAGCATCCTTTGCCTAGAGTTGTAGTGCTTACCGGAATAAAAGAAGCATTGATGAACTTTGCAAGATTGCCATGCGCTCCTGAAATTATGCAGCCTCCTCCTGCAATTATAAGGGGCCTTTCTGAGTTTAATATCAATTCAACTGCCTTTTTAATTTGCAAAGGATTTGGATGAATTGTTGGCTTATAGGATTCAATTTCTACTTTATCAGGAATAGGAGCCTTTACATCTGCACTTTGTATATCTTTAGGTAAGTCTATGTAAACCGGGCCTGGACGCCCTTCTGAAGTTATCTTAAAAGCTTTCATAATAGTTTCCCCTATTTTTTCAGGGTCTCTTAAGGAAAAATTATGCTTTGTTATTGGCATAGTCAAGCCTACCATGTCTGTTTCCTGGAAAGCATCGTTTCCAACTAAAAAAGAAGGGACCTGGCCTGCCATGGCTATCATTGGTGTTGAGTCCATATACGCATCCATTATTCCTGTAATTAAGTTTGACCCCCCAGGGCCTGAAGTAGCTACTGTAACTCCTGGAATTCCAGAAGCTCTTGCGAAGCCTGCTGCCATATGAGCAGCGCCTTGCTCGTGCCTGCACATGATTATCTTTATCTTATCCTGATAATTATGCAAGTCATCATAAAAAGGAATTATTGCTCCTCCGGTAACTCCAAAAATCTGCTTTACATTATTTTTTAACAAACATTTGATTATTGCTTCGCTTCCTTTCATTTTTTACCTTGTTTTGTTTTTTTAAAGATTAGAGCTTTGTTTGCCCCTTTGATTATTGCCTTGACAGACGCCATAATCACATCCTCATCAACTGCTTCTGATGCAAAAATATTCTTATTTTGGTCTTCTAACTTAATTGAGACATTTGCAAGAGCATCTGTTCCTCCTGTAATTGCCTTTAAGTTATATTCTTTTAAATTTATCGATGGGCCCACTAATGAATTTATTGCTTTTGAAGATGCATCTACTGGGCCAACTCCCTTTGCTGTTTTAACTTTCTTTTTTCCGCCTATTATTAAGCTTACTGTTGAGCTGGGAGTTATTTTATTCCCTGTTTTAACTAATAACTCATCAAGCTTTATTATATCTTCTTGTTTGCTTAAGGCATTTAAGACATCTATTGCTATTGCTATTATGTCTTCTCTTTCTATTTTTTTCTCTTTGTCTGCAAGATCTTTAATTTTAGACATTACAGATTCAAGCTGTTCTTTACTTAATTTAATTCCAGATTCTTTAAGGGCTGATTCAACAGCATGTTTTCCTGAAAGCTTGCCTATTGTAATATTTTCTCCAGTCCATCCAACATCTTCAGGAGTCATTATCTCATATGTTTTTTTGTAGGAAATTACTCCATGCTGATGTATTCCTGCTTCATGCGCAAAAGCATTCTTTCCAATGATTGCTTTGTTTTTTTGCGCGCTCATTCCTGTTAACCTTGAAACAAGCTGGCTTGTCCTAAATATTTCTTTAGTGTTTATGTTAGTATAAGCTTGGTAATATTGTTTTCTTGTCTTTAAAGCCATTATAACTTCTTCTAATGCTGTGTTGCCTGCGCGTTCCCCTATTCCATTAATTGTCCCTTCCACTTGAATTGCTCCATTTTTTATTGCTTCTAAGGAATTTGCAACTGACAATCCAAGGTCATCATGACAATGGACACTTATCTTTGCTTGTTTTATGCTTGGAACTTTTTCAAAAATGTACTTTATCCTTTCTCCAAATTCTTTTGGCTGAGCATAGCCAACTGTATCCGGAATGTTGATTGTTGTAGCGCCCGCTGATATTGCTGCTTCTATGATTTCGCACATATAATCAATATCTGTTCTTGATGCGTCTTCTGGAGAAAATTCTATGTCTTTGCAGAATGACTTTGCGTATTTTACTGCATCTTTAGTCATTTTTTTTACTTGTTCCTTGGTTTTTTTCAGCTTATGGCTAAGGTGGATATTAGACGTAGCTACAAAAACATGTATCCTTGGCTTGTTTGCTTTTTTTAATGCCTGCCATGCTGCATCTATGTCTTTGTTGATTGTTCTTGCTAAGCCGCATATAATCGGTTTTTTAACTTCTTGGGATATAGCTTGCACTGCATCAAACGAGCCTTTAGATGAAACTGGAAAGCCTGCTTCTATGATATCTATGTTAAGATTTTCAAGCTGCTTAGCTATCATAACCTTCTCGGTTATGTTCAAGTTTACACCCGGGCTTTGTTCCCCGTCCCTTAATGTTGTGTCAAACAATAATATTCGTTTCATTTTGTTTGTTAGTTTTTTATCGTTTTAAGTATTATATTATGAAGTTAAAAAAATGTTGAGCCATTAATAGAAAATATAGTATGGCCTATAACAGCAGCAAAACCACTAACAAAAGAATTAATACTAAATTTCTACTATTGGTTTGCATTTTCATAACGGTAAGTAACTTGGAAGGGTTTATAAAGTTTACGGTTTTGGGTTTTTTGGTTTTTTTAATGAAAAGGATTATAAATTAAAGAAATAATAATGTGTAATAGTCTTATTGGAGCATAAATAATGAAAACAATCTGTGGTGTGGATGAAGCTGGACGAGGGCCACTTATAGGGCCTTTAGTTATGTGCGGAGTTATGATTAAAGATAGTGATGAGAATAAACTTATTAATTTAAAAGTTAAAGATTCTAAGTTATTAACAAAAGAAAAAAGAGAATTTCTTTTTGATAAAGTAAAAGATGTTTCTTATAAGCACAAAGTTGTTATGGCTAATGTGGATGAAGTTGATAGAGCAGTTAATGGAGAAGATGGGTTAAATTTGAATTGGCTGGAAGCAGTTAAAACAGCAGAGATAATAAATTCATTAAACCCAGATAAAGCAATAATTGACGCTCCTAGCAACAACATAGAAAAATATAAGCAATATTTAATGAAGCTTATCAAAAATAAAAAAATAGAGTTAGTTCTTGAGCATAAAGCAGATATTAAATATCCGGTTGTGAGCGCCGCTTCCATTATTGCAAAGGTTATTAGAGATAATGAAATTAGTAAATTAAAGAAAAAAATCAAAATAGATTTTGGGTCTGGATATCCTTCTGATCCAAAAACAATTGGATTTTTAGAAAAGTATCATAAAAAACATTCTGAGATTTTTAGGAAAAGCTGGATGCCTTATAAAAAAATAACCAATAAAAAATTTCAAAGAAAATTAGGGGATTTTTCTCAGTTTATAAAAAAAGTAGAAGATAATCATAAAGATATGGTGGAGAAAATGAAAAAATTAGAGGATTTTGAATATGAATTTATACCTACCTCAACAGACTATGAGCATGTAAGGATGAAAGGGCCTTGCACGATAACTTTGTATAAGAGCGGAAAGTTGTTAATACAAGGCAAAAAAGAAAATAAAAAATTTGTTGAGAAAATTCTAAAAAATGGTTGATATAAGAAAATTAAAAGAAGAGCAGATTAAGCTGGCTAAGAAAGTTATAATAAGTGACAGCTTAAAAAAAATAAAAACAATAGGCGGTGTTGAGCAGACTTTTGTTAATAATAAAATTATTTCTTCTATGATTGTTTGTGATTTCAAAACTTTGAAAGAAATTGAAAAAAGCCATGCAATAGTTGATGAAAAAATAAGCTACATAAGAGGATTTTTGTTCTATAGAGAAGGTCCTGCTATTATGGAAGCTTATAACAAACTGGAAAACAAGCCGGATGCGCTTATTGTAAATGCCAATGGAATATTGCACCCAAGAAGAATAGGAATGGCATCACATCTAGGGATATTGCTGGATATAGCTACAATTGGAGTTGCAAAAAGATTAATGCTGGGAGAAGTCAAGGAAAAAACAATTTATGTTGATAAAGAGGCAAGAGGATATGAATTTATCACAAAAAAGCATGCAAAGTCATTGTATATAAGCCCCGGCTACAAAATTTCGTTAAAAACCAGTTCTGAAACAATTAAAAAATGTATTAAGTATCCTCATAAGCTGCCGGAGCCATTGCATCTTGCTCATAAGTATTCTAAGCAATTAAGAAAAGAAATTTTACAAAAGTAAAAGGCAATTAGTTAACCTAAATAGTTTTGAGTTTCTGCGCCATAAAAACATAGAAGAGTGGCAAGTTGAAATTAAAAAGAAGAATAATGATTCTTATGAAATTAATGGGCTAATTGTTTATATTGCTACAAAAAAAATGTTAATTTTACAAGATTAAAAAAAGAGTTTAAGCATATACTTCATGAAGAGCTTGAAGTAACTCCAAAAATAGTGAAAATAGATTTGAAGGAATTATTGCATAGATTGGGAATGGAAACTGGATTAAAGGAAAAAAGAATTGTTGATAGAAGATGATAGTTTCTAATCGGCATTATTTACAACCTTTCCAATCAAACTTCTCAGCATATGCCCGATTATTTCTAAATTATAGAATTTCTTTAAAGGCAACCTTTCTTTTACTCCAACAATTAAAGGGTAAGTTCCAAACTGCCTGCAGAAAGTTGTGTTGCCGTCATAAATTTCAGCATAACAGTTTTTTAATATTGTATTGGTTGGAGTTATTCTTTGCAGCATTGGAAAATCTATATTTTGCCTAATATCATTACGCCATTTCCAATAATATTTTTTGTTTTTTTTCAAAAATTTATCTTTGCTTTTTGAAAATAAAGAAGTTCCTTCAAAAATTGCTGTTTGCCTTATATTTATTCTCCTTAGCATTAACCCTTCATTGTAAATTTTTTTCAGCCAGCTCATGTTTTTTTCATGAGTTTTTTTTGTTTCTCCTATCAAACCAAAAATGATATTTATTCCGGGAAGGTATTTGGGCATTCCATTTTCTCCTATAGCTGAGCCATACTTATTTAGGATTTTTACGGCTTCATAAGCTATTTTTGGGCTCGCATTTAAGGTGTTTTGCTGTACAACTTCCTTATCAAATGATTCTACACCAAATGCTGCTATATTGCCTGGAGAACAATATTTAACAATTGCTTTAGTTATTTCATGGTTTTTATCTGAAACAACTTTAACAGGATTTACATTATCAATATGCAAAACTTCAATATTTTTGCAATTTTTTCTTATTTCCTTCAATAAATTAATTGCTTTTGGGAATGTATAGAAACATGACTGCTTGCCTAGCCTAAAATACCTGCTTCCCAGATTATAAAATTCCTTAATTTCGTTTAGGATGTCTTTTTCTTCCCTAAACTCTAATTTATTTTTTAATGGCTCTGTGCAAAAAGAACATTTGCCAATATCACATCCGTGACCTGTTTCTATCTCTATTATTCTTGGGTCTGGAATTTGCTTTATTATTTTAGCTCCTGCTATTGCATATTCTTTAACTTTATCATAAGAAAAATTAAACATAGAATAGTCTATCTTATCAAATTTATTCAAGTCAGATTTTTCAAATAGCTTGCCTCCTTGAAGCTGCGTTCCAAAAACCACAGGCCCTGTAAGGATTTTTTTGCAATTTAAGCCTTCAATTAAAGGGGTTATTTCTTTTAATGTTCCAGGGACTGCAGAAAGATACTTTCCAGGAACATGAACCCCTAAAATAATAATTAAAGTGTTTGTTTCTTCCAGTATTTTTTTTATATTTTTATAATTAACAGTTAAATTATGTGTTGCTATGTTTGTTTTTTCAGAAGTTTTTGGAATTTTTATCTTAAAATTGTATTTTTTCCACAATCTTAAGTCATCAATTGTTAAGTAATTTACATCCTGATTAAGATAGCCAGCTATGTATCTTGGATAGGTTCCTAAGTAAGGAGGAACTCCTAACCCTGCTGCTTCATCTGTATAACAATCCAGTATAGTATAGGCCATATTCAAGAAGATAATAAGCCAGTTTTTAAGTTTTTTCCAGCAACATTTAATAACCCAATAAAAATCTCTAGTATATGATTCAATTAATATTATATGCAATAGGAATTATTGTGATTATAGGAATACTTTTCCTGTTAAACTTCTGCAGAGATCCAAAAAGGAAAATCCCTAAAGGAAATGATATAGTAAGTCCTGCTGATGGGACTGTTATCAACATCATAAAAACAACTAAGGCTTCATTAAAGGTTAAGAAAGGCTATATAGGCAAGATAAATGCATATACAAAGGATATAGCAAATGAATGCTATATTATCTCTATTTTTATGTCTATGTTTGATGTTCATTATAACAGGGCTCCAATTGAAGGAAAAACTTAATGAAAGAAAAAAATGAAATCGTTATTAAAAATAAAAAACTAAAAATCAGGGTAATTCAAATAGCGGGATTTTTAGCAAGGAGAATTTTTTGTTATGTTAAAAAAAATCAAAATGTTAATAAAGGCCAAAAAATAGGTTTTATCTCTCTTGGAAGCCAGGCAACTTTGATAATACCTGCAAAAAAAATAAAAATAATAGTAAAAGAAGGCCAAAAAGTTAAGGCAGGCTCTACTATAATTGCTGAGTTAAGATGAAAATAGATATTAAGAAAAAAAGGATTTCCATAGCATATACTTTATTCAGGGTTTTTCTCGCATTTATTCTATTCTTTATAATATTATCAAAAGACCAAAAGATATATGTCTATCTTTTCGGGATTGCGGCCTTTTTGTCGTTTTTTGAAAGGTTTGCTTACAGAAAACAAAAATCCCAGTTAAGGTCTATAATAAGCTTGTTTGCGGATAAGTTTCTTGTTAATCTTACTGCAATAGCTTTAGTAATATTGAATTTAATTCCATTATGGGTTATGTTAGTGTTTTTATCAAGGGATATATTAACTATAATTGGAGGGTCTTATTTGTTCTATAAAGATATTAGGAGGGAATTTAAGCCAAGCGCTATAGGAAAAATATCTTTGTTTTCCCAGCTAATAGCCTTAGCTTCTATTATGCTTGGTTCAATAGACTGGATATTAATATGGATAGCAGTTGCGCTAACAGGAGTATCCGCAATTGAATTATTCTTTAAATCCGAGTTTAAATTAACAAAAAAATCGGATATAAGCGAATTCTTTAAGATGACCAGCTTGATTAAGACTGCAGATATATTTACATTAATTAATGTTGTTTTTGGCCTTATTGCGATATTTTTTGCAATACAGGGGAATTATAAATTTGCAGTTATTTCATTTTTTCTGGCTGTTGTTTTTGATTATATTGATGGGAAGGTTGCAAGAAAACTAAATCAACAAAATAATTTTGGTAAAGAATTAGATTCATTAGCTGATACAATATCATTTGGTGTTGCTCCTGCAATATTTGGATTTTCCCTCATACAAACTCCTTTAGCAATAGTTGCTTTTACAATATTTTTATTTTGCGGGATATTAAGGCTGGCAAGATATAATATAATGCATGTAAAAGAAAGTTTTCAGGGAATGCCTATAACACTTAATGGCATCCTAATCCCTTTAGTATATTTGTTTGAAGTGCCTATTAGATTCTATCCCTATATCTATATTTTCTTAGGAGTTTTGATGATTTCCAGCATTAGCTTTAGAAAGGTCTAAATTTTGATTTTCTTAATGTTATGTTTTTATGTATATCAACAACCAGATAGATATAAACAATTATGGCAACTATAACCAATATATAGAACTTATAAGCAAAATCAATGATTATTGAGATTATTGCCACATATGATAATCCAATTAAAATTTTTCCTAAAGGAGTTGAAAATGTATCCTGGATTTTGCTATAATAAGAAATTTTTGATGCTATTATAGATAAAGAAGGTATAACAAATACTGCTATCCAATAAAACTCTAAAATTCCGATCATGTAAAATGCTATTCCGGAAGACACAACCAAAATGAAGTCAGTAAGGGAATCATAGATTCTTCCAAACTTAGTGACTTGTTCTGCGAATCTTGCTGAAATCCCATCTAGTTTGTCTGCTAAAATAATTACTGTGAAAATAATTAGGGCAAAATTTGAGTTTGAGTTTATTAGGTTTATTATAAATAGGGGAATTAGTAAAAGCCTTGCAGTAGTTATGATATTAGGTATGTTGAGTACATCTTCTCCCATTAGTTTTCCTATTTTTATTAAATAATCAAAACCTGAAATTAAAGTTATTATAACTGCTATTAGCATAAACCACCAATTATAAGGAACATTAAGAATTACAGCTATTATTGCCACTATTTGCAAAACTGTTTTTATTTTCCCTAAATAACTGGCGCTTATAACTTTCTTTGGAAGCAATAAAATTCTTGCAGCTGTTATTGCAAGTTCCCTTACTATTATTACAACCGCCATCCATAATTGTATTCTTCCTATAAGAAATATCAATGCTGCTGATATTAACAATTTATCCGCAATTGGGTCTATTATTTTTCCTATACCTGTTACTTGGTTTGTTTTCCTTGCTATGTATCCATCCAAGACATCTGACAAAGAAAGCATTATAAAAATAAATGCGGCAATATAATTTTTATATGGAATATCCATCAAAAGAAACATTACAAAAATTGGAATAAGT
>Ga0187833_10006399_pt1 | contig 10896 bp, 16 predicted proteins | sample ETNtaG_37_FD_167968 | JGI IMG/M metagenome (GOLD analysis project Ga0187833, IMG submission 167968) | Marine microbial and viral communities from oxygen minimum zone, Eastern Pacific Ocean - ETNP2014_SV_400_PacBio MetaG (Illumina Assembly) | ecosystem: Environmental > Aquatic > Marine > Hypoxic... | reverse complement strand
AAGGAAAAATTGTTGTTATTGGAAATAAAGACTTAATAGAAAAATCATTATCAAAATACAAATTCAAAATAGAGGAAACCAGGCAAGTTTTTAGCGGCAAGGAAAAATATGATGTTTTTATACTGAAAAAATAACAAAAAAAGAGTTAAATTTATAAATAATATACTCATACTTTTTAGGATAGGGTCAGTACTTAGCTAACGGTTGTGATGCTTGCATTATTAACTGAGGAAAGTCCACCCACTTACCGTTGAAATTAAATTTGCTTGCAAATTTATGGATATTGGCAATGGTCACTTGCGGAAGTAAGATTTGGAAACAGATGGCAACCACTCAGAAACGAAACCACTTTGCGCGCTAACAATGATGCGCGCGACAGTTCTGGTGACAGAACCAAGATAACCCGCAGAGTTGCGCAAAGAAAGGATTAAACGGTGAGCCCTGACTGGTGCAAGTCAAAGCTTAAAGCTAAAGACGCTTAGTTAAATGCTAAGGCAGATGATGGCAGCTTGCTGCTAAAAACATCTGACAGAAGGTGGCTTATTCTGGCCCTATACTTTTTAAAAAATGGCAAAACAAAACATTTCAATGCCTTCCGGCTCTGGCGGCCTGATGAGGTATTTTGACGAGTATAAAAGCAACATAAGAATAAAGCCAGGACACATGATAGTATTATGCATTGTTGTAATAGTAATCATGATATTTCTTTACACATATGGAAATAGTATTCTAGGTATATAAAATGATTCCAGGAATGAACCCAAGAGATGTACAGAAAGCAATGAAACGGCTTGGTATAAAGCAGGAAGAAATAGATGCTCATGAAGTTATAATAAAGACAGCAGACACAGAAATAATCATTCTAGACCCACAAGTAAGCAAAGTCAACATGGGTGGCCAGGAAACTTTTCAAATTTCAGGACAAGTAGAAGAACGGGCATTATCTTCTGAGCCAGATATAAACGAGGAAGATATCAAAACAGTTATGGAACAAACAGGATCTGATGAAGAAAAAGTTAAAGAAGCTTTAAAAGAAAACGAAGGCGACCTTGCAAAAACCATAATGGACTTGAAAGAGTAATTATTTCTATTTTTTTTATTAAAGTGATTTTTTTAATTTTTAATTATATTGAATTTTTTTTATTGGTAATGTTTTATACTTGTTGTTTAATGATTTTCTATTCAAGTCAATTAACACCTCCTTTTTCCCAAATATCATAGAAATCCCCTATTAAATTATTTTACAATTGATTTCTAGGACCCAGAGAAATTACTTTGTAATTTCTTGTGCGCAGAAAATCTTTGATTTTCAAGCACATCGGAAAAAATAATTTATATTATATAAAAATTTAAGAATATCTGTTATTTTTTCCAAATGTATTTAAATTAAACTTCATTAATGCCTCCTATGGAAAAGTTTCAGGAGCTAAGAGATTCTGCAAAGAAAAAATTACAATTAGCAGACCATATTTTAACCATGACTTATCCTCTGGTTAAAGATCCGCATTTACTATTATCCTCTGTTGAGAATTTATTCCTTGCATTTTCTTATGGCATGGGCTCTATACTTCATTATGACAGGATTTTCAAAAGAATTCCTCCTTTTCCGGATAACTTTGCAACAAAATTAGATGTTTTCCGGGACAAATGCGCAAAAAGATACAGTATAAGCGAAGAATACTCAAAAATAATAAAAGACCTAAGAGATATAATAGTTGCGCATAAAAAAAGCCCAATAGAATTTTCAAGAAATGAAAATTTTGTTATTTGCGATAATAATTATAGGATGAGAACAATCTCCCAAAATGAAGTAAAAAATTACATTGAGAAGGCAAAGTTATTTATAAAGAATGTCTCTACCATAGTTAGCAAAGACGAGATAATTTTTAGGTAGAATGAAAGAAGCATTAGACGAAGCAATAAAGGAAATAAAACGTGTTGACCACTTATTCTATGTGAGCTTAAAATACACTAGAACTGTAGACATGATGAAGCACATGTTAGAAAGGCTAATAAGCACTTATTCTTTTGGAGTGCACGCTTTGCTTAAGCAATTAAAAGAAGAAGAAAAAATAGATGAAATCCCAAATAATGAAGGGCTTAGAATTAAATTATTATTAGATACTTTTCCAGATGAGGAGCTTAGAGGGTACATAAACCTTTATCTTAGATTAAGAAAATTAGTAAGAGCTAGTTACACTAAAAGAGAAGAATTTAGGAGACATGTGACAATGACAGCTACAATAGACAATGGAGAAGTTGTTGAAGTAAATATAGATTCATTAAAGGAAGATTATGAAAAAACAAAATCATTTATCCATTTTACAAGGCATATAGTTTATGGAGAGGAAGAACTTTAATGAATGCTATAACACATAAGCTTATCAAAAAAGGCTGGAAGAAAAAGGATATAAGCCATGCCATAAAAATAATTGAGAAAGCAAGGTTAAGAAAACATCCTCATGTAAAATTTATGGACCAGGCAGCAATATGGTTTTCCTGGCTAACAGCAATTCTTGGAAATCTTATTATCTCAATTTCACTAATACCTTTTCTTTTAGCATTAAATAATTTCTCGCTTTATCTTGTAATAATTACTCTGGGAATTTCATTTGGGTTATTATTCGAATTATTAATAAGAACTGTATGGAATCTAGAAAAAAAACACCATATTCTATTAATGACAATAGTACCCTTAATCGCTTCAATAAATTTAATTTTGATAGTTCTATTCTCTAATAGGCTGGAAGAAATAATGAGCATTCAAAACCCTCAAAACCCATTTATAACTGCTATAGTCTACGCAGTTTCTTTTATGCTGCCTTATACAATATACCAATTTTTTATTAAAAAATAATCACAAAAGATTTATAAGGCGAAAGTTAGTTCTAATATACTTAAATGGCGGCCGTGGTGTAGTCTGGTAGCACATGAGACTGTGGCTCTCATAGCTCGAGTTCAAATCTCGGCGGCCGCCCCATTATGATTATTTATTATAAATAATAAGATAAAGTAAAAAATACCTTATTAATAATTCTATTAAAGCGAGCGTATTGGAAGAAAGCGAGCCATAAATGCCGAGTAGTATAATGACGAGGCCTAATTTCCCTGCGAAGCAGATATATCCATTTTATTACTTAAATCTATCATCCAATTAATAGCAATCTTTATAAATAAACCCTCTTTTCTTACTACTCTTATGCCCGAGTTCATCAGAGCGTTTCTAGGGTTAAATGATGCGCTATATTCTCGGTTATATAATATACTTCAATTAAAATGAGTGAACAGCAAAATAAAGAAAAGGATGATTTTAAGTATTTTATTAGGATTGCAAATACCGATCTTGATGGAAAAAAGCACATAATAAGAGCTTTAACAAAAATCAAAGGAGTAGGTATAATGTTTTCTAATGCAGTTTGTAATCTGGCAGGTATAGATAAAGAAAGTAAAACTGGCTACCTTAAAGATGACCAGGTAAAAAAGCTGGATACTGTATTAAGTGACCTAAAAAAGGCTAAGTTGCCTTCATGGATGCTTAATACCAGAAAAGGCTATGAAGATGGCGAAGATAATCATGTACTCACAGGAGACTTAAAATTTAAAAAAGAAAATGATATCAAGAGATTACAAAAAATAAGGTCATATAAGGGAATAAGGCATGGAGTTGGACTGCCTTTAAGGGGCCAAAGAACTAAATCTAATTTCAGAAAAAATAAAGGCAAAGGCTCATTAGGAGTAAAGAAAAAATCAATAAAATCAGGCAAATAAGCATTTAAAATAAGATGGGAAATCCAAAAAAACAAAAGAAAAAATTTTCAAAGCCATCCCATCCTTGGCAAAAGGAAAGGATTTTATCAGAGAAAGAACTTCTGAAATCATATGGGCTTAGAAGAAAATATGAAATCTGGAAGATGAATTCTATCTTAAAGAATTTTACAAAGCAAGCCAAAACTTTAATTACCTTAACAACTAAACAATCCGAAAAAGAAAGAAGCCAGCTTCTAACAAAATTATCTTCTCTTGGGCTGCTTTCTTCAGAATCTAAGCTTGAAGATGTGCTTTCATTGACATTAAAGGATGTATTGGAAAGGAGAATCCAGACTTTAGTCTTTAAGAAGAATCTAGCAAGAAACATCAAGCAAGCAAGGCAATTTATTGTGCATGAGCATATTTCAATAAAAGATAAAAAAATCACAACACCTTCATATCTTGTACTTTTAAGCGAGGAAAATGAATTGCAGTTTGCCCAAACTTCCAGTCTGGCAGACCCAGCGCATCCAGAACGCTTAATACCAGAGAAAAAGAAAGAAGCCAAAGCTTCAAAAACAAAAAAAGAATCAGAGACAGAAAGCAAAGAACCAGAAAAGAAAGATAAAAAAGAATCAAAATCAGAAGCTAAAGAAGAAAAAAAGCAAGAAAAAGAAGATAAAAAGGAAGAAAAGAAAGAATCAAAATCAAAGGAAAGTAAAGAAGATAAAAAACAGGCAAAAGAAGATACTCCTAAAAAAGAAGCTAAAGAGGAACAAAAATGAGTAAAACAGAGAGATGGGGAATTGCGCACATATATGCTTCATATAACAATACAATTATTCACATTACCGATATTACTGGCACTGAAACAATAAGCAAAGCTTCAGGAGGGATGGTTGTAAAAAGCCATAGGATGGAATCTTCCCCCACAGCAGCAATGATGGCTGCAAAAAGAGCTGCAGAAACAGCAAGAGAAAAAGGAATCACAGGCATTCATGTTAAGATAAGGGCAACAGGAGGCCACAACCGGCCAACAAGCCCTGGCCCAGGAGCGCAAGCAGCAATAAGAGCATTATCAAGAATGGGTTTAAGAATAGGAATTATTGAAGACGTCACCCCTATACCTCACGATGGTTGCAGGAAAAAAGGAGGAAGGCGAGGAAGAAGAGTCTGATAGGAGGTAAAAATGGAAGTAAGAGTTTTAGAAAATAATAAAGGCGAAAGAAAACTTTCTTTTATAATCAAAGATACAGATGCTTCTTTTGTAAATACCTTGAGAAGAGTCATAAAAGAAGAAGTGCCAACCATGGCAATAGAAACAATAGAATTCAAAAAAAATAATTCTATACTATATGATGAGATGGTGGCGCATAGGTTTGGGCTAACTCCCTTAACAACTGACTTAAAATCATACATCCTTCCTGAAAAATGCAAATGTGAAGGAAAGGGATGCGCTAGGTGCGAACTTAAGCTTACTCTTAAGGCAGGAGCTGCAGGAACTGTTTATGCTTCTGAATTAAAAAGCAAAGACCCTGCTGTTAAGCCAGTTCACCCAAAAACGCCTATTGTGAAATTATTAAAAGGGCAGTCATTGGAATTAGAAGCTACTGCTGTTTTAGGCAAAGGAAAAGTTCATTCAAAATGGAGCCCAGGACATGCTTATTATAAGCATAAGCCAATCATAGAAATTGGAAACGTAACAAACCCAGAGGAGGTTGTTGAAGCAACTCATGGAAATATTTTTGAAATAAAAAATGGCAAGTTAGAAGTCATCAAAGACAATCTATTCAAGTATGATTTTGCAGGAGTTATAGAAGAAGTATCAAAAGGAGAAATAAAAGTTAAGAGAGATAATGATTTCATATTTTACATAGAATCATGGGGGCAATTAAGTTGCAAAGAAATTTTGATTCAGGCAATGGATATTTTTAACGAAACTTATGATGAGCTTAATGAGGAAATAAAAAAGCTCAAGTAACTCTCGCTAATTCATCGTGGAGATGGCAGAGCCCGTGGTCAAATGTGTAAATCCAAACATGAGGGTGTAAGGTTGAGAACCTATGCAAAAGCCTTGTCTCTTAGTGTGTGTGTTTAAATCACATCCCTCACATTAACAATAATCAAATAAAATGGTAAAAAGAACAGGAACAACAAACCCGTTGCTTAGCAGCTTAATTTCAGAGCTAAAGAAAAGGAGTAACGAACAGTCTGTAAATTTATGGAGAAGAGTAGCTATAGACCTGGAAAAGCCAACAAGGCAAAGGAGAGTTGTTAATTTATCAAGAATCAACAGGTTCACTAAAGAAAATGAAGTGATAGTTGTCCCTGGAAAAGTATTGGGTTCAGGAGCATTAAACCATAAGCTTACAATTTCAGCTTACCAGCTTTCAGACCAGGCAAAGGATAAAATAGAAAAAGTAGGCGCAAAAATTGTTCCTCTTTTGGAATTAAGCAAAGAAAGCCCGAATGGGAAAAAAATAAAGATAATAGGCTAAATCAAAATGATCATAGACGCTAATAATATAATACTAGGAAGATTAGGAACACATGCAGCTAAAAAAGCTCTTTTAGGAGAGAAAATAGATATTGTTAACTGTGAAAACTCAATAATCTCAGGAGACAAAAAAACGATTTTAGATGATTACAAAGCCAAGTTTAAAAGAGGAATACCCAGCAAAGGGCCATTTTTTTATAAGCTGCCTGATATGTTTGTTAAAAGATCAATAAGAGGCATGCTTCCATATAAAAAAGAAAGAGGCAAAACCGCTTTAAAAAACATTAAATGCCACATAGGAGTTCCTGAAAGCCTTAGGGATAAAAAGCCAGATACTCTAAGCAATGCCAATATTAGCAAGCTTCCAAACTCAAAATATATGAAGGTAAAGGATTTATGCAATCATTTAGGGGCTAATTTAAAATGAATGCACACTCATTAATATTCACAGCTTCCATTCATGAAAATCAAATAGATTTTCAGAACCAAAAGGTTCTGAATGGGAGCGCAGAGGTATATTTGAAATGAAAGTAATAATAGCATCTGGAAAAAGAAAAAGCGCTATAGCCAGAGTAGTGGTAAAAGCAGGAACTGGAATAGTTAAAGTAAATAACCTGCTTTTGGATTTTTACGAGCCAAAAATGTCAAGATTAAAAATAACAGAGCCTTTAATCATTGCTGGAGACTTAAAAAATAAAGTAGATATAAAAATAAATGTCAATGGAGGAGGAGTATCTTCACAAGCAGACGCTTCAAGATTAGCAATCGCAAAAGCACTCGTGCAATATTCAAAAAATGATAAGCTAAAAGAACAATTTTTAAATTATGACAGGAACCTGCTTGTTGCGGATGTAAGGAGAAAAGAGCCTTCAAAGCCAAATAGGCAGGGGCAAGCTAGAAGTAAGCGTCAAAAAAGCTACCGATAAATCAAACAAGGTGAAATAAAATGATAATACCAATAAGATGCTGGTCATGCGGCAAGCCAATAGGGCATTTATGGGAAGATTTTAAAGAAAGCTCTGAAAAGGGAGAAGACAAAAAGAAATTATTGGATGATTTAGGTTTAGAGAGATATTGTTGCAGAGCAATATTTTTAGGTCATGTTGACTTAATAGATACAACTGCGCAATTCAAGAAATTTTAGGTTAAAAAAATGGCACGAATGCATTCAAGGAAACGTGGACAAAGTGGCTCTAAAAGGCCAATATCTAAATCACTGCCTGTATGGTCAAGGTATAAGCCGCAGGAAGCTGAGCTTTTGATAGCTAAGCTAGCAAAAGAAGGAAAAAACTCTGCAGAAATTGGAACTACTCTTAGGGATACATATGGAATTCCTGATGTTAGGCTTCTTTTCAATAAAAAACTTTCAGCAGTATTGAAAGAAAAAGGATTAACACAAGAACTTCCTGACGATATATTAGCTTTAATAAGGCGTTCTGTCGCAATAAGAAAGCATATGGAAACAGGCGCTAAAGACCAGACAGCAAAGCGCGGCTTGCAATTAACAGAATCCAAAATTAAAAGGCTGACTAAGTACTATAAAAGGACAGGAAAACTTGCTTCAGAATGGAAATATGACCCTAAAAGAGCAGGATTCTTTATGAAGTAATTTTTATTTTTTTCTTTTAATAACATAATCAGCAAGATTGCTAAAGAACTCATGCCCTATTTCATTTAAATTTGCTTCTTTAAGATATCTTTTAGCTTCTTTTATTTTATTATTGGCATATGAATTTGCATAATTTAAGCTTCCAGCATCTTTAATTATCTCAACACACTTTCCAATTTCTTTTTTTGTAGCATTATCCTTCCCTAAAATACTTAAAAGGAATTTTTTTTGCAGCTTCTTTCCTTTCTTTAAAGCATCAATTATTATCATAGTTTTATTTCCTTTTCTTATGTCTGTTCCAATATTCCTGTTTTTACCGCTTTTTTTGCTTAGATCCATAATATCATCCCGAACTTGAAAAGCAAGGCCTAGGCAAATTGCATATTTTTCCAGATACTTTAGTTGATAAGGCTTGGCATTATTCAACATTGCTCCAAAAACTATAGATGAAGAAAGAAGCAAAGCAGTTTTTCTTATAACAACATCTTCATAATCCTTCAAGCTTGACTTTTCCTTTGCTGATATCACTAAATCTAAAATTTGGCCTTCATTAGTTTTGTTGTAAGCTTTTTCAAAAATAAGCAATGTTTTATTTTTTAAATCACTATCTAACTTTGATTTTAATATAGATGATATAGCCATTGAATAAAGCATATTACCTTGCACAATTGCCATTGAAACAGAAAACCTCTTAGAAGAGCTATCAAATAAATTTCCTTTATGCTTTTTTTCACTAAAGTTCTTTATGAAATATTTTTCAAAAACCTTATGCGCCGTTGGCTTTCCCCTCCTTAATTTATCTTCATCCATGATATCATCATGAATAAGCGTAGAGGCATGAATTAGCTCAGGAACAATACTTACCGGATAAATTTCCTTTTCATTAGAATCTTTAATAGCTTTGTAAGCCATAATTGTTGATATTGGCCTTATTCTTTTTCCTGGCCTTAAGGAAAATTCCTTAAGGCAGCCATAGCTTTTCCTAAGAAAATCATTATCTACTTTTTTTATTTTTGAATTGAAAAATTTATTTAAATTATAATCAACTATTTTTCTATACTTTTTCAAAATTTTCTCAAATTCCATCTTAATAGTTTTTTATTTTCTCTATGACCTCATTAATTACAACATCTGGAGTGGATGCCCCTGCAGTCACACCTGCAAATTTTTTATTTTTGAACCATCCTTTCTCAATTTGCGATGCAGACTGTATAAAATAAGTGTCTTTGCAAAACTCCATGCACTTTGCAGCAAGTTCTTTAGAGTTGCTTGAATTTTTTCCACCTATGACTAATATCACATCAGCCTCCTTAGCCATTTTTTCACTGTCAAACTGCCTTTGTTTTGTTGGATCGCATATAGTATTAATAAAAACAAACTTTTTTGACATATCATTAATGTTAAGAGGCATATCATAAAATTTATCTTTTGATAATTTATTTATATTCTCTATGAACTTAGTATAATCTGCAACAGACATTGTTGTTTGGGATATTATAGCCACTTTCCCAAAATTATTTTCTTTAATATAATCCATAACGTAAGTAGCATCATCTGCGGATTCTGCAACAAAAGTATTTTTGCCCCTTATATGGTAGCTAGTGCCTATAGCCTCTGGATGGTTCTTCTTTCCAAATAATATAACTTCATATCCATTATTTTTCAGTTTTATTGCAGCATTATGGACTGATGTAACCAGGGGGCATGTGGCATCATTAAGCGTAGTTTCTTTTTTTATTCCTTTTTTATTAAGGCTTTCATATGTTGTTCCTGGCTCTCCATGCGCCCTTAAAACAACAATAGAGTTATCGGGTATTTTTTCAATATTATCTACAAATACCATCCCTTTTTTTTCTAGTTCTTCTATAACTCTTTCATTATGAACTAGCTGGCCATAAACATATATCTTCTCATTATTGTCTTTTGCTACTTTTTCAGCTATGTCTATTGCTCTCTTTACACCAGAACAGAAGCCTGCATGCTTTGCAACTATTATTTTCATAGCTAAAAGCAACTTTATATACATTAAAAAGTTTTTGTAAGGTAGACAAAGGGATACAAGTCTTTAAGCTTAAAATATGCTTCTCTTGCTTCATATATACTGTTATAAACTCCAATAACTGTTGGTCCAGAGCCTACGACCATAGAATTTAAAGCGCTAAACTTCCTAAAATTCTTTTTTATATCTTTTATTATTTTATGTTTTTTCTCTGCAATAACTTCAAAATCATTATGCATGTTTTCTGCTATTTTCTTTATGTCTTTTTTCTTTATTCCAGTTATAACTTCACTTATTCTTTTTTTAGCCTTTACTTTTTCCTTTAACTTATCTAACTGCTTATAAGCCCATGTTGTGGATATTTTAACTCCGGGATTCACCAAAACAACATTGATTGAAGCAGATTTTTTTAATGGTTTTATTTTCTCACCCATGCCTTCAACGATTGAAGACTCTCCCTGGATAAAAAAAGGAACATCAGACCCAATCTTTGATGCAATTTCAATCAGCTTTTTTTTGCTTGCTTTAATTCCCCACAATTTATTTAAGACTAGTAAAGCGCATGCAGCATTAGAGCTTCCACCGCCTAATCCAGCTGCCATTGGCACATTTTTGTCTATTCTTATCTTAATACCTTCTTTAACTTTAAACTTCTCTTTAAGGTTTTTAGCAGCATCATATGCAAGATTATTTTTACCTTCCAAATCTTTGTTATTGCTTTCAACTATTATTTCATCTTCTTTAATTTTTTCAAAAGAAATATTGTCATGCAAATCTACAAGCTGCATAACTGACTGCACATTATGATAACCAGACTTTAGTTTTTTACCTATTTTTAAAAATAAGTTTACTTTGGCATAAGAATTTACTTTCATGATAATTTTGATATTAGGTTATATATTAATGTTGCTTATTTTATGTGTGTGGGACAGAAAAACAATATAGCTAATCTTTAACAATAACCACATAAGCTCTTTTTCCAATATATCTTTTTGGCACATCAACTTTAGCCGATGTTCCAATTGAATTCACAGTTCTTTCAAG
>Ga0187833_10006393_pt1 | contig 10904 bp, 9 predicted proteins | sample ETNtaG_37_FD_167968 | JGI IMG/M metagenome (GOLD analysis project Ga0187833, IMG submission 167968) | Marine microbial and viral communities from oxygen minimum zone, Eastern Pacific Ocean - ETNP2014_SV_400_PacBio MetaG (Illumina Assembly) | ecosystem: Environmental > Aquatic > Marine > Hypoxic... | reverse complement strand
CATTTCTAGCATTATGTTCCCTTACGGCGTATCTCTTGTAGCTTCCTATGCCATTAAAAAATTTAAAGGACAGATAGAAGCGGATATCTTCAAATACACGGAAGATTTTAAGTCTTATCTGGAAAAAACACCGCCAAAGATTGTCTGTTTTTCCAGCTATCATTGGACAACAGAATTGTCTTATGAATTTACAAGTTCATGAATAATAGAATAATCAAGAACTACCAGTCAACACCCCCCTCAATAGTTATAGGATAGTGGAAAGATGGATGCTACTTTCAATAATAACTCATGGACTAATTTCCTTCAATGTTTCTTTTCTAATTTCATTCAATCTGCTTTCCGATATATCCATCATTTTAGCAATCTTTTTCTTTTTCTTTGGATTTGAAAAATTAAGTCTATCCCACTCGTAGGCCCTTAAGATTTTAAGGTCTTGTGGTCGAAACTCTTCAGTTTCAATATACCCTTCCGCCCATACAGCTTTGCCATAATCATTTTTTAGATATCCTTTTTCTTTTGCAAGTCTATACAGTTCTGTATTTGGGAATGGCGTTGCAATAAATATTTTAGTATAATCTGCATCTAATTCCTCAGCAAACTTAATAGTTTGTCTTATTTCATCCCATGTTTCTCCAGGAAAGCCGATGACAAAATTAGCAGCCAAATCTATTCCAACTTCCTTTATCTTGTGTGACATTCTCTTAGCATATTCTAAATTAACAGGTTTATGGATAATATCTTTTAATACTCTTTCAACCCCAGATTCTATTGCAATATCTACATATTGGCAACCACTTAGTTTCATAAGGTCAATTAGTTCTTCATCTAATTTATATGCTGCCAATGCAATTGCAATCCATTTCAATTTAAAATCTTTTTTAATCATAAGTTCAAAGATTTTTTTTGCTCTATCTCTATTAATAAGTAGATTGTCATCATCTAAAATTAAAGCTTTTATACCATAATCTTTGATTAGACCTTCTATTTCTGCGATAATATTTTCTGGACTCCTGCATCTAGGTATTTTCCCAGATATTGTTCCAACTTGGCAAAAACAACAATTAAATGGACAGCCTCTAGAAGTTAAGATATGTGCATAAGGTATGTCTCTTGGCCTATCGACACTCTCTCTCTGAATTTTAGTGGCATATTTCATAAAATCAACCTTATGATATGATGGAAATGGAATTTCATCTAGATTTTTGATAAAATCTGCTCTTCCTAGATTTATTATTTTATCCTCTTTTTTATATAAAATTCCTTTTTTTGGCAATTCAGTGTCCCCATTAAAATGGTCGCAAAGTTCCTTTAGTACATATTCCCCTTCACCAAAAATAACAAAATCTATGTATTGACATTTTATTATGGGTTCTGGGTCAGATCTAGCAGCAACCCCTCCAAAAATAAGTTTAATATTTGGATTGATTTCCTTTGCAATCTTTGCAGCAATTAAACCAGATTCACTATACTCATTTGTAAGAACAGAAACACAGATAATATCTGGCTTTTCAGCTTTTATTAATTCGATGAATTCTTCTTTTGCTAAATTGTCAATATTTGCATCCACAATCTTTACATCATATTTCTGTTCAATCATTGCTGAAAGAAGGCATAAATTATATGGGTGGAGTTGCCACATTGTTCTATTTTCCCATTTATCTATCCATTTAAAATTTGGATACATCAAAATAATTTTTAATCTGGCCATTTTTAAATATCGTATTTGGTATTTTATATATATTTATAAAAGTATTTCTTTTTGTTTTTTGTAGGCATATATTAAATAAAACAGCAAGATTTATGAATAAAATAATATTCTCAAGTGTAATATGGCTCAATCAGAAAATACGTCAAAACAAGAAGAAAAGATTCCTGTTCAAACAGCCACTAATCAAAAGATCAGAGTGGGATTTGCAGATTTAACACATACTGGTAAGGGTGTTTCAAGCATTATGTTTCCATATGGCATATCTCTTGTAGCCTCATATGCCTTAAAGAAATTTGGAGATAAAATAGAAGCAGATATCTTTAAATATCCAAAAAATTTGCAATCTTTTTTAGAAAAAACACCACCAAAGATTATGTGTTTTTCATGCTATCATTGGACAACAAACATCTCTTATGAATTTGCAAAAAGAATTAAAAAAAAGTATCCTGAAACAATAATTGTATTTGGCGGACCTAATTTTCTACTTGATGTATCAGATAAAAAGAAATATTTGGAAAAATATCCTTCTATAGATTTTTATTTAGAAAAGGAAGGAGAACTGGCATTTGCTGAGCTGTTAAAAAAATTATTGGAATATAACTTTGATATCAAAACCATAAAAGAAAAAGGAATTAAAATTCCTAATTGCCACTATTTATATAAGAATCAAATCTTTTCTGGTCAATTTTTACCTAGGTTGTCAAATCTGGATGAGATACCTTCACCATATTTGTCTGGAATGCTTGATAAATTTTTTGATGATGTCCTAATCCCATGCATACAACTTACTAGGGGTTGCCCATTTACATGTGCCTATTGTCAAGAATCAGCTTCTTATTTTAATAAAATTTCTAGATGTTCTTATAAGCGAGCAAAAGATGAATTAGAGTATATTGCTAAGCGTAATGTAGTGCCTGAATTAGTAATTGCAGATTCAAATTTTGGGATGTATGAAGAGGATTTGGAATTTTCCAGGCAAATTGCAGAAATTCAGGATAAATATGATTGGCCAAAATTTATAAGTGGGTCAACTGGTAAGAATCAGAAAAAACGTGTTATTGAAGCTACAAGAATATTAAAAGGAAGATTAGCTGTTTTTGCTGCTGTCCAGTCAACTGATCCAACAGTTCTGAAGAATATCCAACGTCAAAATGTAGGAATTAATGAGTCAATTGAAATTGCAAAAACAAGTGAAGAGTACGGGGCTAATAGCATTTCAGAAGTAATCTTGTGTTTACCAGGAGATACAAAGCAGGCTCATTTTAAGTCGATGTTGGATATGATTGATGCAAGGATTAATGTTATCCGTTCACATCAGTTGATTATGTTATTAGGAACAGTTCTTGGGCAAAAAGAATATCGGGAAAAATATGGAATGATTACGCATTTTAGGGTATATCCTAGGTGTTTTGGTAAATATGAGCTTTACGGAGAAAAATTTTCAGCTTTTGAAATTGAAGATATATGTGTTACAACCAACACTATGTCATATGAGGATTATATTAACTGCCGTAAATTTGATTTGACTATTGAAATATTTTATAATGGTGAGATTTTTTACGAGATTTTTCAATTTCTTAAACAGAAAAACATTAAAATATCGTACCTTATAAAAAAACTGCATGAAAAAATAAGTAGCAAAACTTCCCCATTATCTTCCATATATGGGGATTTTTTAAAAGTAGGTGAAGAAAATTCATGGGAAAACATAGAAGAATTTGAAAGGTTCTTGAACCGACCAGAGACAATCAATAAATATATTCAAGGTATATTTGGAATTAACGAACAATTAGATTATCGAGCGGTTGCATTCTTTGAAAAAATGGACCAGCTGCATAAAATTATGTATGAAACTGTAAAACAGATAACAATAGAAAGCAAAAAACTAAATGATGAAGATATTCATTATCTTAATGAGTTAAGTGAATTTAGTCTCATGAGAAAAGGTAATCTCATTTCATCTAACCAGAATTTTGTTAAGGTTTTCCATTATGATTTTATAAAGTTGGCATCCTGTAAATTCAATGCCAATCCATTTTCATTTAAGGTTGAGAAAGGGATAACTATCAAGATAGCCCATTCACAAGCACAAAGAAATCTTATTTCAAAGTATATTAAACAGTATGGTTCTTCTTTAGAAGGATTGGGACTTATCCTTAGTAGATTCTACATAAATAAACTATACCGTGAAGTATCCATAAAATAGTAGCTAGGCTTTTGAATGTTTTTTATTTTATCTCAAGAGTCTTTTGTTTTCTCTTAAGAATTTAGCCCCGATGCGTGAAGGAAAGCCATAGCAAGGAGAGTTTTTTGGAAATAAGGATTTATATTTTTTTTGCAGCTCTTCGTCTTCTTTTGTAGTTTTCCAGTTTCCGTCTATCCTTTCGTTCACTTCAATAGCCAAATCCAATATCTCTTCCGGAGTGTTGTTTATTATCCTGATTTTTGCTTTTGCATATTGGTTAGGTTCAGTCGCATAGCCTATTTTTGTATCAAGTATTTCCTTAAAAGTTAAAAACCTCTTTTTTTCTATGGACCACCATTTTTTAGGAATGAACACTCCTTTTTCACTCCAAGGAGGGTTTTCTATTGAAAGGACATTGACCCAAGCTTCAGGAACATTAAATATTTGAGACACTTGGTGGATTCCACAGCCATCGCCTAAGAAAAATTTGCATTTTGCAGATAAATAAACATCCCCAAAATCCGACCGGTATAGGGTAGCGTAATCAATAATTCTGTTGTTTTTTAGTTTTGGCAGCTTTTTTTCAACTAAAGCCCCCATGCGTATAGCAAATCCGCCTTTTGATGTTGCATACTTTGCAGCCTTCAGGGCGGTATCTATATCCCAATCACGGAAATCGTGATGACTTAAATCACGGTTTCCGAATTTATTTTTTAGGTAAAGAGAGCCTCTTGCATGGAAACAAATAAACCAGTCCTTGTCTGCCAAGCCTATTTTTTTTAAAAGTTGTTTTCCTTTTTTCTCCTCAGAAGATGTGAATTCAAGATTCGGTTTTCTGCTGCTGAACTTATAATATTGCTTCCATTCCAAAGGAAGATGCATGCCAAACCCAGATTTAACTAAAAGTGATTTTTCACTAAAAAAAACACCATTCAAAAAAAAATCGTTCAACGTCTTTGGAAGCTGGATTACAATCATTTTTCTTTTAAACATTGTTAAGAGCTGCTTATTGGACGGCTTGGTGGTTGCAATTGCAAGGAGTAATGTTCTTTTTTTCCTTATTGCTCCTGATTTTAATCTTCTTAAAAATAACTCAGTATTTGCAGCTAAATGGCCTATTCTCTCATCCCTAATCTTAAGGAATTGTATTTTTAATATTGGTTTTATCGAGTACAAAAGAAGAATCAATGGAATTAAAACTAAATTAAATACACTCCAAAAAATAATTTTAAATGGCTTTATGTAATTGGATTCTGATTGAATAATGCTTTTTAACATATAAATCCTCAAAAATTTTAAAGTTATTACTCATATACTGACTTGTCTTTTTTTAGGCTGATAAAAGCAGGGCTGTTTGAATCATATGCCTTTTTTACTGCCTCTATAGTTTCTTTAGAATTCTTTGGAAAATAAGAGACAATGTTCTTAAAAATACCCATAAGTCTTTTACCATCAATTTCTGCATGTGTTGGTCCTTGCTCAGGATAGTCCGCATAGCCAACTAATTTTACATTGACGTTTTGTTCATCAATATCAAGCTTAACCTGTTCAAAAGGCCTTTCAATTAGAAAAGGAGTGATTGTATAAACATACGGCTTTAATCCTTCTAATGCCATTCCCGAGGCTGCGCTGATCATGCTTTGTTCACAGACTCCAAAGTTAAAAAACCTATCCGGGAATTTTTCTATAAACTCGTCAAACATCTTATAGCCTATGTCTCCAACTATTAAGATTACTTTGTCATCCTTTTCTGCAATTTTGACCATATACTTCCCGAATTCACGCCTCATTTTAGTTCCTCATATGCCTGTTCCAGTAATTTTCCTTGTGGTATGCGGCTATGCCATTCGGGCTTGTTTTCCATAAAGCTCAGGCCCTTGCCTTTAATTGTATCTGCTATTACCACTCTTGGAATATTTTTCTTAATTTTTGTTGTACTTAAATTATCCAAAAGCTCATTGAAATTATGGCCATTTATCTCCATCACTTGGCAGCCAAAAGCCTCAAATTTAGCTCTTAGGTTTGTTTCGCTCATGACTTCTTTAATTGTTGTAAGAGCCTGCAGCTTATTATAGTCAATTATTATAGTGAGGTTATCCAATCTATATTTCCTGGCAAGATTTAATGATTCCCAGATTGTGCCTTCCTGGCATTCCCCATCCCCCATTATAACAAAAATATGGCCTTTTTCTTTTTTAAATTTTCTTGCAAATGCCATCCCCACTCCTATTGGCAGGCCATGCCCCAGGCTGCCAGTAGTGCAGTGGATTCCTTGCTTTACATCAACATCAGGATGGCCGCTGATTTTTGGATTAAGGCCCTTGTCCATCAGTGAAGCGTATAGGCTTAAACATCCATGCCCCTTGCTTAAAATTATTTTATCGTCTTTATTTAGAATTTCATTATATAATACTGTTAGTATCTCAATAACAGAGAACGCAGGAGCAATGTGGCCGTCTTTGTATTTTAATGACAGCTCTAAAACATCTTTCCTGATGTCTTTTGCCTTTTTTTCTAAGATAGTTGTATCAGCCATGAGGATTTCCGTATAAATTATCTGGTTTGTTTGAATACTGCTGCAATTAAGTTAAATAAAATTAACATGTTCAGGAGGATGCTTTAGCTTCCATAAAAAAGAATTTATTGCATCAGTCCTGCACCCAACATAACATTTTTTAACACCCATATTCTTAACCCTCTCAACAACTTCCCAATACCTATCGCTTTTAATTATGTCCTTGAACGAATCTTTCACTAAATCCCCCATAAGGAACTTATCCCAGTACTTTTCTGTAAAGAACGCTCCGCAAGGGAACAGCTTACCGTCACCACTAGAGTAAAGCAAGAATGGTACGCCAAAACATTGTTCATAATCTCTTTTTCCCTCATCCATAATCTTATGCCATTTCGCAATAACATTATAATTTTCTGTGCTCAATCCTTCTGCTTCTTTCAATATATTTTCATAATTTTTATACAAGCTTAATTTATCATATACTCCAAGTGCATTTTCAACAGTATCGCTGCATTGTTTAATAACAAAGTAGTCAACTCCAAGCTCTTTGCCAAGTTTAGCTAAAGGTATTACTTCGCCAACATCTTTATGGGTTAATACCATCTGCAGGCCAATTGTTATGTTCAGTTTTTTAGTTTTTTTAGTTTCAACACAGAACTTTATATTTTCAATGACTTTTGGAAATTCTTTGCTTCCATGCAATTTTCTATAAGATTCATCTGATGCTGCGCTTAGGTTAAATCTAATCCATTTAAGGCGTTTTAATGCTTCAGCTCCCTGCTCACCATTGTCAAATCTTGCGCCATTAGTGGCCAAGGAAATATCCACTCCTGCATTAGCCCCTTCAATAATTGCTTCATAAAGGTGAGGGTTGAGGGTAGGCTCTGCTTCCCCAATGATAGCCATAGACCTGACCCCTGCTTCTCCTGCATCTCTCATATATCTCAATAAAGCGTCTCTTGGAAAATAAATCTCAGCTCCTTTGCGGTAAAAATTGCCCTGAAGTGCGCCAAAACAGTAATGACATTTTATATTGCATCCTTTGCTTATCCCTACATCTATGTGCACAGGAGCTATCTTCTTTCCATTCTTCCAATCATTTATTCTGTCCAGATGCCAGTAAAGCTTATGGGAATCCATTAAATATTTATCAGTCATTTTTCCTCCATTTAGTTTTTGTTAAAATTTACTCAGATAAAATTTACATGCTCCGGGGGATTCTTCAGTGTCCATAGGAACTCATTGATTTCATTCTGCCTGCACTTGTATCCGCAGGATTTATGCACATTTACAGTATTCTTGACCTTTTCCATGACTTTTTTATATCTTTCTCCGGAAATAATATCCTTAAAGGATTCGTTGATAACATTTCCGGCAAGAAATTCCTTATTTCCAAAAAAGTTTCCGCAGCAATAGACATCACCATTGCCAGAAATTTGAGGTAAAAATTCACAACCATAGCAATGGTCGTATCTTCTTTTTTTATGTTCCATCTTTATTCGTTTTATTATTACATTATAATCTTTATTTGAATAGGATTCTGCTTCTTTCATCAAATCTTCATATTTATTATAATCATCAATTGCTAATTTCTGCTTAACCCCATGGCTTTCTGAGCATTGTTTTATTACAACATAATCAACTCCAAGCTCTTTGCCAAGTTTTGCAAACGGAACGATCTGGTCAACACACTCGGAAATCAATACCATCTGCAGGCCAATTGTTACCTTTAAATTATGTTTCTTTTTTAATTCTACGCATTTTTTTATATTTTCAATGACTTTAAAGAAATTCTTTTTAGGAGTTCCCATAACACTTTCATACTTGTCGGGATTTGCTGCACTAATGTTAAATCTTATCCATGTGAGAGCTTTTAGAAAATCTTTTAGCTTATCATGATTCATGACAAGGCCATTTGTTGAGATTGCCATGTCAAGGCCTGCTTTTGATCCTTCAATAACCGATTCATACACTCCCGGATGTATCATAGGTTCACCATCCCCAAGAAAACCGATTGCCTTAACTCCTATTTCTGCTGCATCCCTTAGGAACCTTATCAATGCATCTGTAGGTATAGTCTTGTTTGTCCGGTTTGCTGGTGTTGCATAATAGCAGTATTTGCAGGCCACATTACACGTCTGTGTAATTCCCATATCAATATACAATGGAGCTATCCTTTTTCCATTAATCCAGTCACTAACTCTATCTAAATGCCAATACAACTTATACCCTTCCATGTTATATATATCTGCCATTTTTTACCTATTCTAAATCTAGATTATCTGTATAATCTTTAATTGCTTCTTTCCACGGCCTTAACGGCTTTATTTTTTCAGAAGTTGTTGGAGTATTTATATTTTTAATCCCGATGTATGGGAAGTCCTTGTAGGATGCTTTCTCTACCTTGACATCAAGATCAAGATTTTTAACAATTTCCTGCATAACTTCAAATAAGGCCGCTTTTCCTTCGTTAACTACATGATATAGCCCATAAGGCAGTGCATTTTCAACAATTTTTTTAGCTTCTTTTGCAACATCCTTACTGTAAGTAGGCGATGATATCACATCATCAACTATCCTGATGGTTTTATTGCCTTCTTTTATTTTCTGCAGCATCTTTTCAACAAATTGGTTATTTTTCTCTGACCTGCCAAACAAAAGTGGGATTCTGAATATGTAATATTTCTTTGCAATAGCCTGGATAAAACAATCTCCCCCATATTTAGTCAATCCATAGATATTAAGCGGTTTTGGAGTATCGCTTTCAACACGCAAACCATCCTTTTCATCATTAAAAACAGCATCGGTGCTGAAATGTATTAATAAAAAGCCCATATCCCTTGATAGTTCAGCCAGTAATTTGGGGTATAGTGTATTTAATGTAAGGGCTTTTTCAGGCTCATTTTCACAAGGGTCAATTCCCAGAAAAGCTGCAGTATTTATTAGTATGTCTGGGTTAATCTCCTTTACCATGCTCTTTACTTCATCAAAGTTTGCGGCATTAAAGTCACTGCTGTTTTTCCCAATTACTTCATAATCATCTTTTAAGGCCTCACTTAAAGCAATGCCCATTTTACCAGTATACCCAAGCAATAATACTTTTTTAGTCAATTTCGAACCACCTATACACAGTTCGGAAAACCAACATAATTTATATATTTTGCCTAAAACTAAAAGATTTACTTAGAATTATTTTTAAGCTTATCAATAATTTTTTTAGCATATTCCTCAGCAGTAAGTTTACTTGAATTTTCATCACTATGCACCATATCAACATATTTGATTTTTTTATTCTTAGTAAAATCTGTATATCCTTTCGAAGCAGACTTATCAGTTAATTCCCGATAAAGCAAATCCACTTCCTTATAAATCAAACCATCATTAACATAATCCTTATTATATCCCTGAATACCAACTAATAATTCACCATCATTTGAACTAACAATATCTTCATATTTTTTTAGATTTAGTAAAAAATTATCAACTATAAGTTCATGCCCTTTTTTATTAATTGCATATCCCCTATATCCAGAATAACCTATTAGATTATATAATCTAGGCAACCAGAATAGGGTAAAATGATTATAATTAAGACCAAGTTTTTTAAAATTATATGGCACTAGTAGTCCATATAACATATCATTATAACCTGTATGGGTAATTACAAATTCAGGCTTTAAATGATACGCTAAATTAACATATGCGTTGATCTCATTTGAAATAGTATAGCTATTCATCGCAAAAGCTAACACTCTAAACTTTTTGCCTGTTTTCTCATTAAGAATTTTTTCCAGATTCTCTGCAATTGCGATCTCATGGGTAAAACCCATAGCTTCACTTCCCCCAGTTAAAATTATCAAAGTATAGTTTCTATCAAAATCAAAATAAAGATTTTCTTTATTTCTGAAACCAAAATAATCCATTGTAAAGTTTTTTGTATAACTAAATGCACCAGAATAATCAATAAATGGGTGAAATTTATATCCTTTATCTTCTCTAAAAGTTATAAAAGGGTTTGATTCATCATATGTTTCTATGTATGAACCGCTGTCAATGTTGGAACCTTTATATCTGGAAATTTTATCATTCAAGACAAACCATAAGGCAGAAGGTTCAGTGTATTGTTTCTGAAAAAAATAATATCCCAAGAACAACTCTAAGAAAATCAGAGTAATAAGCAAAGAACTAAAAAATATAAGAAAATTTTTATATTTTTTGATCATTTTTAAGTTTAAAAACCTTTTTTTATAAAATATTTCTATACAAACATTTGGATTTTTACGATGTTCAAAATATTAAAGTCATTTATTTGAAACTTGAGATTTGCATTTTATCTAACAAGGGGCTACTAGGACAGAAAGGTATATAAATATTTTACTATTCTAGGGATATATGAATAATGTAGAAAACAAAACAATTGAAAATTTTGGCAAGAGAATAGGCTATATTTTCAGCTATTTCCTGTTCACGACCATCTTATTTTTATATTAACA
>Ga0187833_10006390_pt1 | contig 10907 bp, 13 predicted proteins | sample ETNtaG_37_FD_167968 | JGI IMG/M metagenome (GOLD analysis project Ga0187833, IMG submission 167968) | Marine microbial and viral communities from oxygen minimum zone, Eastern Pacific Ocean - ETNP2014_SV_400_PacBio MetaG (Illumina Assembly) | ecosystem: Environmental > Aquatic > Marine > Hypoxic... | reverse complement strand
TGAAATGAAATTGGTTGAAGCATTAAACAATCCTGATTTTATGGTAAAAATGTTCGATTATTATGGAAATTAACTATATATTTATCTCAATATTCGCACTACCCACTGGAGGTGTGCTCAATGCAAATATTTAAATACTAGCTTATTCCGAGTAGTATTTAAATATGATTTCATCCTTTTATACTCAAAAAGTAATGTTTATAAACTCATTTGCATTATCTCATTCTGGGGAGAAATTATGAAAAAGAAAAGAATTCAGCTAGATATTAGTGATAGTGGCTTAAGAGATTTGCTTAAATTGAAGGACCAACTTTATGCATCTACTACTGCTGATGTTATCAGGAGTAGTATAAGGATCGTTAAAAAATTAGAAGAAGAGAAAAGCAAAGGCAGCAAAATAATTATTGTTGATAAGGACAACAATAAACGAGAGCTTGAGTTCATCTAATTTTTTAACTATTTCATTCTTATGACAGATAAACCAATAGATTTAGAAAATCCTGATTCTGAGGATAGAATAAAGAAAATCCTCAGGATAAAATCTGCGAATTTTAGCTCAATACTAAAGTTAAAATTGATGGAAGTTAGCCTAATAGAAATTGTGGCACACGTTATTTCATTAACTGTGGTCATTCCATACACCATTTTGTTAATTAATGGTCATTCACCCATTGCTGTTTACGATACTCTTGCAAAATTAATTTTCGGTGCATACATTGGAAATATTATTAGAAGAAACTAGTGTAGAAACTTAGAATTCTAATTCTGAACGCATAATACCCGTAGTATTATGCGAAAGCGCCTCTCTAAATATACTTACGGTTTAACACGAAGTGGTGGCAAAAAATATACATCTCACTATTTTTAAACGAACTTATTCTATAAGTTTGTTTAAAAAATGATATGCACTGGACATTCTGAAACTATATAATTCTCTTATTTTAGGGCTTATATTATCAAAATCCCTATTTTATGTCCACTGGACATTCTCAGAGGGGCTATTTAAAGGATTCCTTCTATTATACTATTTGTTGTGTGAGAACATAACACCTCCCTCCCTGGCACCATGCAGTGCATAAATTAAGGGGATGTGAAATAAAACGCGACAAGCAAGAGGTAAAAAATGAACCCAAAAATACAAACCGAAACAATAGGCAACATGCCTGAAAAAAAGTTTTCTACTGGAGCTCTATCAGCTACAGTCTGGCAAAACTCTGGAAAAAGCAAAACTGGAGAAGAAGTTTCTTTCAGAACAGTAACATTCCAGAGGCGCTATCAAGATAAAGAAGGTAATTGGCAATCAACCAATAATCTAAGATTAAATGATTTGCCAAGAGCATCTTTAGTGCTGCAAAAAGCGTATGAATACTTAGTTATGAAGGATATGGCTTCATAATTATGGGATTATGTATAACTAAAATTTTCAATATTTTTTTTATTTTTTAACTGATAAACAATAAAATATTAAAAGGTGATAATATGAAACAAGAATTAATGGAACCGGAAACAATCGAAAAAGAAATAAAAGTTGAAAAGCAAAAAAATCAGAAAATGCCTAAAGAAGAAGTAAAAGTAGAAACTAAAGAAAAAACTCTTACAGACCTTCCAGGAGTTGGGCCAGCTACTGTTGAAAAACTTGAAGCATCTGGCTACCAGGACCTCATGTCGGTTGCTGTTGCATCAGTTGGAGAAATAATAGACTCAACTGGAATGACTCAAGCTGCAACAAAGAAAGTTATCGCGCAAGCAAGGGCTTCTTTAGATATGGGTTTTGAGTCTGGAGAAGATGTTCTTAAAAAACGGGAACAGGTTATAAGAATCTCCACAAAATGCGAAAATTTTGATAAGCTATTAGAGGGAGGATTCGAAACTGGAGCAATAACAGAATGCTTTGGAGAGTTCGGTTCAGGAAAAACTCAGTTAAGCCATATTCTGGCAGTAAACACAATAAAGGACCATCCTGGCTCAACAGTTGTCTATATAGATACTGAAAACACATTCAGGCCAGAAAGAATTGGGCAGTTAGCTAAAGGAATCGGTTTAGACACACAAGAAGCTCTTAAAAACATAAAAATAGCAAAAGCTTACAACTCTGACCATCAAATGCTGTTAGTAGAAAAAGTAGATGATCTAATCAACAAACAAGGCCTGGATGTTAAGTTAGTAATCATTGATTCTTTAACTGCGCACTTTAGAGCTGAGTACATTGGCAGAGGAACTTTAGCAGAAAGGCAGCAAAAGTTAAACAGGCATATGAGGGATCTTTCCAAGATAGCGCATATGCACAATATTTGTGTTTATGTAACCAATCAAGTTATGTCAAAGCCGGATACTTTTTTTGGAGACCCAACACAAGCAATTGGAGGGCATATTGTTGGCCATGCATCTACCTTTAGAATTTACCTTAGAAAAGGCAAGAAAGGAAGCAGGGTTGCTAAGCTTATAGATTCTCCAAACTTGCCAGAAGGAGAATGTTCATTCTATGTAGAAACTTCAGGATTAAAGGATATTTAATCCTTTTTTTCTTTTTTTAGTATTGATAACTTATTAATAATTTTAATGCAAACATATTGGCAAGACCTATATTTATGCAAATAAACTATTTTAATTCAGTTAACTGTGTATTTTCATAAAAAACTTTTTAAATGAACTTTCTTTGTTATTTATTCTATGTTATACCCCCTTGGAAGATTGTATGTGAAGCCAATTTATAGTATATGGTTAAGGAAAGTAACCGGAAAGGAAAACTTCCCTAGAAATGAGCCTTTTATCATAGCATTAAACCATTCAAGCTATTATGATACTTTATTGCCTTACACAATCATTATCCCCCTGCTTAACAAACAAATACATCCTTTGGTAAATAGCCTATACTGGGACAATGCCATTTTTAAAGTAATAATGAATTGGGGAAAGTGTATCCCGGTTTATGTAGAAAATGAAAACAATGCTGAGAAAAAAAACAAGGAATCATTTGAAAAAGCATTAAATTACTTAAAAAAAGGCCACATTATTCAAATTTTTCCAGAAGGCAGAAGAAGTTATGATGGGAAATTAAATAAGGCATATAGCGGAGTTGCAAAGTTAGCATTAAAAGCAAAAGTTCCTGTAGTGCCAATTGGAATAATTGGATCAAACAAAGTCATGCCAAAAGGAAAAGTATTTCCAACATTTAATAGATGCGAAGTAAAGATAGGAAAGCCAATAACTTTTAATGAGTATTATGGAAAAGGCAACAATATCCAAGCATTAAAAAAAATCACAACTAAAATTATGAAAAATATCGCAAGTCTAATAGGGCAGGAGTATAATTATGACTAATGATATTAAAGGAATAGCAATAGGAAACAGAGTAGTACGGCCTATAATGAAGTTATGGACTAAAAAATTAACTGGAATCAAAAATCTTCCAAGGGATGAGCCATTTATTATAGCGCCAAACCATTGTAGCTATATTGAACATTTTATGATAGGGTCAATTATTGCATCAAAATTAAATAAAAAAACGCATTTTATTGCTAAAAGAGAGCATTTTGATAGCATTACTCAAAATAGATGGCATAGACTGTGGAAAAGATACATCACTTATATTCCCATTGATAGGAACAAAGGAGAAAAAGCATTAAAAGATACATTAGCTTACCTAAAGAAAGGAGGGATAATAGTTATTTATCCTGAAGGCACTAGAAGCTTAAATGGCAAGATTCAAAAAGGAAAAACTGGCATTGCCAGGCTTATTTTGTGGTCAAAAGTTAAAGTAGTTCCTTTGGGCTTTAAGGGCACTTTTGATATTTTACCAAAAGGGAAAAATATTCCTGCGCTGAAGAGGGCAACATTAAATTTTGGCAAGCCAATGACTTTTGAAAAATATTATAATAAAACAATAACAAAAAAGTTATTAAGAACAATAACAAACGACATTATGAAACAAATTGCAAAACTATCCGATCAAAAATACAATTTTTAAAATGGAAATGAAAAAAATAACTATTGTTGGAGCAGGAAGCTGGGGAACTACCTTGTCAATTTTGCTTGGAAAAAAAGGATATAACATTTCTTTATGGACAAGAAGAAAAGAATTAGCCAAAGAAATAAATTCAAAAAATGAAAATATACAATATCTGAAATCCATTAAAATTCCAAAAACGGTTATCGCAACAAATTCAATTGAAGAGTCAACCAAAGAAAGTAATTTGGTCATTTTCGCAGTACCTTCAAATTTTCTCAGAGAAACTATAAAACAATTCTCAAAATCAATTAACAAAGACATTATAATCATGCATGTAATAAAAGGAGTGGAAGAAAGTTCTGGAAATTTAATGTCGCAGCTATTAAAAAATGAGTTTCCAGATAATAAGATAGCTGTTTTAGCAGGACCAAATCATGCAGAAGAAGTAGCTAATAAGCTGCCAACTGCAACAGTTATAGCATCTAAAGATGAAGAGCTCAGAAATTCGCTTTGCAAGGTATTTACAACACCTTCATTCAAAGCATACCCTCATCACGATGTTGTTGGTGTTGAGATATGCAGTGTAATCAAAAATATAGTGGCAATTGCAATTGGGGTTTGTGATGGCCTAAAACTCGGAGATAATGCAAAAGGATCTATTTTGACATTAGGTTTGACAGAAATGAGTATTATAGCCAAGTACTTTGGAGCTAAGCGAACAACATGTTTTGGACTTGCAGGAGTTGGTGACCTTATAACAACTTGCTTTAGCAAACATAGCAGAAATAGATTTGTTGGTGAGATGTTAGCTAAAGGAAAAAGCATGGATCAGATAAAAGAAGAGATGCACGGGATGGTTGCTGAAGGGGTAAAAAACACCAAAACAATTTATAATTTTTGCAAAGAAAAAAACATAGAAACAACATTAATTTCTCAGGCATATGAGGTACTTTACAAAGATATGGATTTAAGAAAAGCAATAGAACAGCTCTTAAATAAAGTATAAAACTAATAAGACCTAAAAATCATCGATTTCCGGCGCACCAAAAATTCCATTGGAATTTTTTAGTGTTTTTAATTTTCATGAAAAAGAAAAAATTATTCTTCTGTAAAGTCTTCAAGTTTTTCTTTAAAATCAGAATCATTCTTGATAATATCTCTTGATTTTAAGTATTCTCTTGTTAAGATCCAGAAAAACAATCCTAGACTTTTCTTCCCTTTATTGTTTCCAGGGATTATAAGGTCTATCTTATTGGTTTGGTTGTTTGTATCGCACAAAGCAATAACAGGAATTCCTACTTTTACTGCATCCACAACAGCGTTCCTGTCAGGCCATATATCCACTACCAACAATACTTTAGCTTCAATGTAATTATCCAATCCCGGATTAGTTAATATCCCGGGAGGATATCTTCCAGCATAAACTTTTGTTCCTGTCAAGCTTCCAAATTTGCTTATAGCTTTCCATGCACTTTCTCTTCTTCCGACAATTAAGATATCTTCTGGATTGAATCTTGCTAAAAATCTAGAAGCTATACTGATTCTTTCATCTATTTTTTGCAGGTTCAATACAGACAATCCATCAGGCCTGGTCTTGTAAATGAATTTCTCCATGTATTTTGTCTTAAATTTTGTTCCTATATGAATTCCTGATTTTAGATATTCATCTGTAGGCACTAAAAACTTTCCTTCAGCCATTTTATATTCCTCCAACAGTCCAGAACGTGAACTGCAATTTTTATTACCTCATGCAGTGTGTGCAATTAGTTATCGCACGTTGGTAATAAGCTAAGAAAACAATGCTTCATTTAAAAAGGTTTTGAAAATCTTAACGTACAGATTTATATACTTTAGCAACATCTTTTTTAGAAAATACAATTTGCCATAATTGAAATTTCCTAGAACGAAAAGCCCCAGCGGATAATAACAGATAATATTCCCACATCCTATAAAAATTTTTACTATAATCAGATTTTACCTTATCCCAATTTTTATGAAAATTTTTATACCATGCAATTGTAGTTTTGTCATAATCAGGTCCAAAATTATGCAAATCTTCCATAACAAGCAACCCTTCACTTGCATAAGCTATTTGTTTTATGGATGGCAACATACCATTTGGAAAAATATACTTTGAAATCCATGGCTCACTAAATGTTATTGAATTATTACTTCCAATAGTCTGTAATAAGAACAAGCCATCTTTATTCAAACATTTATACACAACTTTCATATATTTATTATAATTTTTATAACCGACATGCTCAAACATACCAACAGAAACTATACGGTCAAATCTTTCTTTAATATCCCTATAATCTTGTAGTCTAATCTCAACAGGAAGTCCCTTACATAATTTTCTTGCAAACTTTGCCTGCTCTTTAGATACAGTAATACCAACTACCTCCACTTTATATTTTTCTGCGGTGTATTTTACAAAGCTACCCCAGCCACACCCTATATCTAAAATTTTCATGCCTGGTTTAAGCCCTAATTTTCTACAAATTAAATCCAATTTAGCTTCTTGCGCTTGGTCAAGATTTTTGGCTTTTTTCCAATAGCCGCAACTATAAACCATGCGCTTATCAAGCATAACTTGATATAGGTTATTTCCAATATCATAATGCCTTTTCCCTATAGTAAACGCCTCTGATTTTTTTTGCAAATTAAATATTCGGCTTTTTAGAAGATGAAAAACTAAATTCCACTTAATTATAACTCTTCTTTCTAATCCAGCAGAAAAAACCTTATTGAAGAATTCATCTAGTTTTTCACAATCCCAATAACCCTGCATATAAGATTCTCCAAGGCCAAGCGAACCTTGAGAAAAAACTTTTTTATAGAAATTTTTATTATAAACTTTTATATCCCAAGGTCTACTCCCACCAATCTTAATATCTGCCAAATCCAATAATTTCTGAGCAACATTTCTTTGGTTTGCCATCTATGCTAGGAAGATTAGCATTTTTATAAATATTTCCAGTATAAGAAGTCTATAACTAATATTTTAGCTTTATATAATTATCATCAATTAAACTTATTAAAAATATATAACTCTTCATAAACAGGACCTTGCTTAGTAAGAGTGCTTTTAATCAGCTTAAAGCTCCTAACATCAATTTTTCTATTTTCAACCTTTATTTTCTTTAATTTTTTAACAAACTTATTTTTATCCTCAACAAACTTAACCCTTCCTAAAGTTATGTGCGGCTTAAACTTATAATCTTCTTTAAAACCCTTTAAATTGTTATCAATATCCTTTTTTAATTCAATAACCTTTTCCTCCGGTTTAATTCCGATCCATACAACCCTAATAAAATTTTCATTAGGAAAAACTCCAATGGAATCCAAACAAAAAGAAAATTCCTCAAATTTTACTTTGCTAAGATTTTCTTTAATCTTATCAATATCCGCAGAGTTAACTTCTCCAAGAAAATTTAAAGTCAAATGCATCTGGTCGTCATTAACCCACATTATTTTAGCCAGGGCATTTCCAATACTTTCCTGGATATTTATAAGATACTCTTTAATATTTTCTTGCAAGCCTATAGCAATAAATAATCTCATATTACTTTTCTCTGTAAAAATAGTATATAAAACCATCTAATAATAAAAAACAAAGAATAAATTATTTTTCTTCTAAATCTTCCCCAAAATCTTCTGTATCTTCTACTTCTTCTTCAGGTTTTGGTTCAGGCTCTTTAGGCGCATTTCCTTCAGCTTGAGCATTACCCCTTCCAGAATCTTTTTTGCCTTCAGCCTTGCCAACAACTTCTGCAAAACCAACTTTATCCAATACTCTGGTTATTTTTATCCTCACATTATCTCCTGCCTTGGTGCCAGGAACAAACAAAACAAATCCATCCTTCTTTGCAATGCCGTCTCCTTTTCCTCCAACAGCCTCTACTCTTACTTCAACTTCATCTCCTACTTTCACAGGAGCAACTTTGTGTCCATATCTGTCTTGACTCATATGTTCTTTACCTCCGTATTTAAGTTGTTAACAAACCAAAGCCTTGCCCTACAACTATTACTAAAAAAAGGCTTTTTATTTATAAATATAATGTTTTTAGAAAGCAAGTCCACCATCGACATTTACCACAGCTCCAGTTATATATCTTGACCTATCAGATGCTAAAAACGACACAATTCCAGATATGTCTTCAGGATTAGCCTCTTCTTTTAATGGAATCAGGTAATTTAGCATTTTTTTCCTTAAATAAGGAATGTCCTTGGTAATATCAGTTTTAACAAATCCCGGAGCAACAACATTAGCAGTTATCTTTTTCTTGCCCAATTCTTTTGCTAAAGATTTTGTAAAGCCGATTATGCCCGCTTTAGCAGCAGCATAATTACACTGCCCAAAGTTCCCATAATGAGCAACAACAGAAGATATATTTATTATTCTTCCTCCTTCCTTAATCATTGGCAGGACAGATTTAGTTACATAGAAAACACCATTAAGATTAGTGTTTATTACAGTATGCCATTCATCTAATGTCATGTTTTTTAATGTTCTATCTTTTACAATTCCTGCATTGTTGACAAGTATGTCTATTTCTTTAAAATCTTTTTTTATAACTTCAACCATTTGTTGCATTTTGTCGAATTTACTAACATCCCCTTGTATTGCTATACTTTTAACACCAAATTCCTTAATCTTAGCAACAACTTTGTCTGCTTCTTCTTTATCCTTATAATAATTAATTATGACATTTGCGTTGTTTTTTGCTAAGTCTATAGCAATAGCGCTTCCAATACCCTTAGATGCCCCAGTTACCAAAGCAGTTTTTCCTTTTAACATTTTATTATGCAGATTTTATTGCAGATACATAAAGCCCATTCACATTACCATGCCTCATCATCCGCCTTCTAAGTGCTTGTAGATTTTTCCAAGACCTTGTCCACACCAATTTCATTAGGATTACTATTAAACTTACTCACTTCATTTGATACTCCTGTCCCAAATTTTTCCAGCTTTAATGCCTCAGCATTCTTCTTATAACTAGTAGCAGGCTCATAAGTCCATCCTTTTGCAAGCCTTTTTTCTTCCATTTTTGTTGTAAAGTAAATCACTCTTCCAATCAATGGAGCTATTAATCTTGTTTTCCATCCAAATTCTTTGTAAATATCCTGTAAAATAGAATCCATTTTATCGTACATATACTTATTGCTTTTGTACCACTTTCTTATCCCCCACATAAAACCTGCATAAGGATATCTAAGTTTTTTCGCATTTGATTCAAATCTTCTGCGTATTCTTGAATCAGGATTGTTTTTGTGTGTTTTCCAGCCCATCAAAAGAATCTTAGCTAATCTTGCTATGCTTGGGCCATTTACTTCAAAATCCTTTTTAAAAGCCCTAAGAATAATCTCAGCTTCCTCTCCGTTCTTAATGTGCTTATGTTTGTAATTAAATTTATACTGCCCATGCCAGTCTGCAGGAGACCTTTCATCTTCAGATAAAATACTCTCATCTTTTGTGTGTTCCTCAAAAAGCGCAGTGCCTGGTAATGGCGTGTATAACATGAATTGGTGGTATACAGTATCATGGCTTACTGCCCAGTCAAGGGCTTCATCAATATTATCCGGAGTGTGGTTTTCCAACCCAATAATGCTTGAGCCAAGAACAGAAATACCATTACTTTGTAATTTTTTAATAAGGTCCTTTGTACTAATACCATTAAGTTTTGTATATTGGCTGCCTTTGCCTTCAAGGCCCATCCATACCCAAACTATCCCTAGGCCCATTAATTGCTCCATAGTATATGATTGCATTACCCTAGCAGAGCTAAAAACATACAATGACCAGCTCTTATTGTGTTCTTTCATTAGTTCTAATATTCTTAATGCTCTTGGCCTGTGCAGAAGAAAGTTTTCATCAAAAATAAAGAACATATCCACATTCAGGGTCTTTTCAATATCACACATCACTTTAAAAAGAGAGTCTCCCTTTTCATGGAAGTTTATGAACTTACCCTTCCCCCCAAATTTTGCAGAGGTTGAACAAAAATTACATCCTACTGGACATCCTAATGAGGGAATCAAGGCTGCTACAGAATCTTTTGTTTGAGTAATACCAAAAATACGAAGGCTAAAAGAAGAATGAGTTATAGGGTGTTTTACTGGAGCATTTTCATTCTCACCTAAAAATTTCCGGAACCACTTAACCCCCTCTCCTTTAACTACATGATCGACATCTACAAGGTCATGAATATTGGGTTTATTTGCAAGATGACCTCCAATAACAATGGTTGCATTAGGCAAGTGTTTGCGTATTTCCTTACACATTTTCTTCACTTTGCCAATATTTGCCAGAATAGATGCAATTCCGACTATATCATAAGAGTTATTTTTAATTTCGTCAATAAACCTATCTAACGTAGGAAAATCTAATAATGTGCAAGGAGCATTAATATTATCCTGAATCATCATTATTCCAAATGATGAATGAAACGAACGAATAGAGAAAGGGCCTTGTACCCTAGTAACTTGGTTATGGAAAAGTTCCATAGGGTTAATTTTCCTGCCACCATACTCATTATCTTGCGCATAAGGGCCAAATACACTAGATAATAAAACCTTTGCTTTTGTTCCTAATGGATGCACAGCATTTTCTTCTTCCATTTCATTAAAATTCCCAATTTTATTTTATACTGGGAAAAGGCAATACTATACCCTTCAGGGTGTAGATTTAGCCTTTTCCGGTACACTGGAAAATCGTAGATTTTCGGTGTCCTGAAAATCAGAGATTTTCAAGGATGACTTGATTTTAAGAGATACCCTCACATTTATGTTGGGGAGTAGGTCATACTATCTAAACTAATCATTTATATAACTACCTATTATTTAACTGTGTGGCATGATTCTTAATTTTTCCTGATCAATATATACGCTTTCTTTCCTATATATTTTTTTGATGCGATAATCATTGCCCCATTGCCAATAGGTTTTACTT
>Ga0187833_10006387_pt1 | contig 10909 bp, 9 predicted proteins | sample ETNtaG_37_FD_167968 | JGI IMG/M metagenome (GOLD analysis project Ga0187833, IMG submission 167968) | Marine microbial and viral communities from oxygen minimum zone, Eastern Pacific Ocean - ETNP2014_SV_400_PacBio MetaG (Illumina Assembly) | ecosystem: Environmental > Aquatic > Marine > Hypoxic... | reverse complement strand
TCTTGGTATTAATATGAGTAAAATATCTAGGTTTACAAGCTTCGACAAGCCAGTAAAATATTATCATGCCATTTGTTATATTATAGAATATTATATTATGATATTATTTTATTTATTATTCTAAGTATTGTGTTAACTCTAATTGTTCTTTTTCTTTCTTAGGAAATAATGATTCTAATTCTTCTGAAATTAATTTAAATCTATTATGTAAATAATTATCTACATCATAGGTTTCTGAAAGTTTAAGAGCTATTTTCAAATATTTTTCTACAGAACCACGAGTTACTGTAGCTTGTAATTCTCCTCCACATTTGGTACAAGCAGCTTTTAACGGAAATCTACGATGTGATTTTCCACATTTCTTACATCTAAAGCTTTGAGATGTATATGCTTTCATGTTTCCTATTATATCAGGTAGTAAATGTGTGTTTAGAACCGAAGATACAACTTCGTTGGGATTTACAGCATTTATTTTTTTTGCTATTTCTATTTGCATATCCAATTTTTCATTTAGTGTTTTAAGTGTAGAGTATTGACATCTTTTATTATCTATTGATAGTGTACTTGTGTCGTGTGTAAAAAAGAAATTATAAAATTGATCTTCCTTGTCTAATCTATTACGTATTATTTCCATAACATTTGATATTTCTTTTGGTAACATTTCTTTTAATGTTGCTTTATAGAAGTCTAATGGGTATTTATTCATAACATCTATGTTATGTGCTTGTCTTTGTACTTCTTTCGGAATAATAATTGGCTGAATTTGTAGAGGTGCATCCATAAGACCTCCTATCTGAGTAGGAAGATATTCTTTAGAAAAGTTAAGTAATACATCCAATAATAGTATTATAGCATCTTCATCTCCATCACAGTCTCTTCTTTTAGCAGAATGCCAAAATGGATGAGCAAAACAAACGTATGAACTTGTAAATCCTATTATTCTTCCAATAATTCCAACACTTGTATGTGGTGCAAGACCAATTACTAAGTGACCTAAGAGATCTTCTTTTGTATCTAAATTGTAATATGAATCGTTATTATAAAATTTGACTAGTAATTCATCTATGAATTTAGATGTATCCAGTAAATGTTTTATTGATATTTCCGGAATAATAATATCTTGAACGAATAGTTCAAGAATTTGGTTGTCTTTTTTAAGTGGTTCACCATGAATGTCAAATTTATATCCTTTTTTTATTAGATCTTTAATTGATGTGTCTATTTGATTAGGTCTAAAGTGTGTTAATGGAGCATTTGTAGCATCAAATCTTATTGTTCCATCTCTATAAATAGATAAATTATGTTTATTTCGTAAAAGTCCTTTCTCTAATGGTTCAGCAATTCTTGTACTATTCATAAGTACTTTTACTCCTTTTAATGGAGGTTTTGGTAAATATCCTATTTTCTTAATTGCAAAACTTAAAGTTTCTTTTAACGGAAATTGTTTTGATATATATGAGATGCCACTTAATTTGCATGAACTACATGTTTTTCCATTAATTTCTCTTTTACATCTAGGACAAGTTTTTAAAATAACTGTTTTTTCTCCACATCTAATACATGTTCGTCCTATAGAAGAAAAATTACATTTCGGACATATCATATTAGTTATTTCAATCTTTAAAGAACTATCTTTACTTGCTTTGATGATGTCACGTCTTATACCACCATTATTTGCTATTGGAAATAAAACATGCACAGGTGGTCTCATCTTTCTCATACTGGCTTTTTCTGGTCTACCCATACGAATACCAACAAAATTAGATTTTTTGCTCTTGATGATAAGACTTGATAGTAATGATAATAATTCTTCTGTATTTTTCCATTTAGTATTAGTATTTATTTTAGATTTTAGTCCCAGCGTAATAAAAATTGTATAAGCATCTTCTCCTTCAATAATATATGATTTTTTTATTACTTTATGGGGAATACCTATATTTTCTAATATACTCTTAATTTTAGGATCAACGTCTAATGCTAATAAAGAATTTTCTTTATCTAATGATTTAATAACAATTTTTTGACGTAATAATAGTATATGTGAAATCGTTACATTATTCCAATAATACAGATAACGTGGATGTAATGGAATATCAAGTTTATTACATAATTTTATTGCATTAATAATTGAAGGAAAACTAACTAAAGGGGTTTCTACTAATTTTTTTAAGTTTTTTGCATTTATATCTATATTTTCTGAACAGCGTTGAATATTACCATATTTTTCTCTTATTGCATTAGAAAGATCTTGTGACCACCATTCTTCAACATATCCAGAAGGTAGTAATTTGGCACTATTCTCTAAAAAATCTCCATAACTGATTAGGACATCTCCTAAATGTAATATTTTATCTATTTTTTCTATTATATTAAATGCAATTTCAGATGAAATGACCTTAATAACAGCTCCATCATTTAATAAAACAGTAGGTGGTTCAATCGTATTAACGAAAGATATAATGCCTGCTTTTCCAGGTAAGTTTAATTTAGCTTGTGTTCCTGCAACGATTGCATTATTTAGAATAATTGGTATGACAGGATGAATTCCTATTGAAGAAAGACCTGTATTATATGATTTTCCATAACGGAGTCTAAAACCTCCTTTCCTGTCTGGCATAGAAAAAACTGGTCTACCTGATATAATGTCTTGGAAATGAGTCGCCTTTATCTTTGTTTTTTCAGTGTCTTGTTGTAATCCACCTTCTAAATCGTTAAGCCAATCCCAACCAGATATAGAAAGATCCTTTACAAGACTATACAGTTTTCTTGATCTACCAATTAAACCATCGTTAATTACTCTTAAAGCACCACCTCGAACTCTATCCTTCTTTATTCTCCTAAGGTCACGATGTACAATAACTTCTGCTTGGTCTGTTTCTACTCCATCTACTTCTACAGGCATATGTGTTAACATATACTTAATATCTTCATCAGATACTCTAAATTGAAAGTTACTTACTTCTCTTTCATAAATACGAAGCTCTTCAATAAATCGACCTACCTCATCTTCACCATATCCATTCACTTTGTAATTCTCTAATCCAAGAACTTTACGAATATGATCAGCAATAACTAATGTGAATGCAGCTTCAGTTCCTCCAGCTGATCTGATAGGTCCTGCAAAGCTAACTGACATATAGTTACTTCCATTATCATTTATTCTTTCTTCTACTGAGGAAATTCCTTCAATAGGTGCTACAGTAATTCCATCTGTTACTACAGCAAGACCTACTCTTACACCTAAATTCAAACATTCATTTCTTTCTGAATATCCAAATTTACCTAATGAAACTTCTTCAGCTAATTGTAGTGCAGCATACTCTTTAGTATGTGGTCTATCTTTGCTTAATAATTCTCTTAATCTTTCTGCTAATGGAATATTAAACATTCTGTCTACTCTATCAGCTAAATCAAAAGCAATCTCTGTTTCTACTGTTGATGATGGATCAAGACCTTTTTCTCTTGATTTAGTGGCGATATTATGAACGGAATATAGGTAATTTATAATTTCCTTATTATATAATTGATAATGACTGGGAAATGAAGTAATGTTATTTATTCTATTGATAGTTTTATTAGTATTATATGTCACAGTGATATCACATTATTAACACTTAATAATTTGTTCATTTTTTAATAATTGCTTTTATTATCTTTTCGAGATTATTCTCAAATCCTTTTTCTTCTAAGAGTGTTCCAATAACAATAATATTTGCACCAGCATTAGATATTTCTTTTGCAATTTCTGGAGATTTTATTCCTCCACCGACAATTAATATACCATTAAATAATTTTCTAACTTTCTTAATTAATTCTGAAGATATAGGTTTGTTAGCACCTGATCCAGCTTCAAGATAAATAACTCTCATTCCCATATATTGTGCTGCAAGGGCATACATGGCAGCAATATTCCCCTTTTCTGCAGGAATACCTCTTGCATTTCCTATATATCCAATTGTTCCTCCATTTCCAATAACAATATAACCCATTGGTATTGCTTCAAGGTTATATTTTTTTATTATAGGTGCTGATAGCATTTGAGCTTGAATAATAAAATATGGATTATCTGAATTTAGTAAAGAGCTAAAGAAAATAGCATCTGCATTATGTGATATTCCTGTGATATTACCAGGAAATAGAATTATTGGAAGAGAAGTTATTTTTTTTATTGTTTTTGTGATTAAATTAAGTTCCTTTTGATCTGTTGCGGTTGAACCACCAATAAGTATTCCATGTATACCTGCCTTTTCTACTTTCTTTACAGTATCAACTACCTGTTCTTTAGATATATCTTCTGAATCTATTAATGCAAAACAAATTGTTCCATTCTTTTTTATAATATCTAATATTCTCTTTTCTGTTACACCTATCAATCCTAAATTAACCTCTACCTAAAACAAACTCATCAACAAATTTATTATAGACATCTATGGCTTCTGGTTTTTTTGTTGTATTTTCTTTTTTCCATGTTAACTTACAACTTCCACATACTATTTTTGATTCGGTTTCAGGATCTATTAATACTCTAATTGAAAACATTCCACATTGTGGACAACTGAATACTTTTGGAAGTGATTTTTTTGTAATTCTAATGTTTTTTCTTCTTCTCCTTCCCATTTAATTCACTATCATGAGTGTTGTATTAAGTAGTATAATAAAATAATGATTTATTATTAGTTATTAAAATTTAAAATATATTTAAATAATATATTTATATTTTTAAATAATATTCTATTATTTTTATTTTATTTTAACTTTATGTATAACCATTAATGTTATACAAAAGTGTATTAGAAAGTAATGTATGTTAGAACATAAGTTAGTAAATGATAAAGTTGGTAAATTCTTAGTAGGAAAAACTAATTTGACAAAATCACAATTAGATACTCTTTTAATAAGTTTATTCAGTAATGATAAGTTAAGTGATATGATTTTACAGAGAGATACAGGAAAAGTTAGTAAAGGATCTTTTATTAGAACATTGAAACAAGCAAAAAAAAATGTTGAAAGTTCTTTATTTACATTAATTATATTAGAGTATTATTCTATTATTGAAGAAAATCATATTATTAGCCTTATTAAGATTGGCAATATGTTAAAGAAAATTTCTGGAAATATTTCTATTGATGATGATTTAAATTCTATTTTGAATCAGGTTTCTTATTCAATATCTGATGTATGTAATAAAAAATAGTCTTTAATTAATATTAAGTTTTATATTATTATAGAAACATTGAAATAATGATATATGACATCATTGTGATATCTTATGATAGTGATAGATATTTATTTTCAGTTATTTTCTGTTATTATATTTACTTTAATGGTGTTGGTTTTAATATACTATTTAGTACAGATTAATAAAATAAACAAAGAGATAAAAAATTCAGAAAATATTATACAAAGAATATTAACTGAGTTAAAACAAAGATTGTATAATCAAGATCAAAAAATATTAGATTTGGATGTTAAATTAAATATTGCTGAACTTAGAATAGGTAAATTTTCTAATCTTATTATTGAGAAAAATGTTAATGAAAGTAAAAATATGTTTAATAATAAACAAACAAGTGAAACGATATCACATATGAAGCCTGTATCACAAAAAAATAATTTACTTACTATAACTGAAAAAGAGATTATTAATAATTTATCATATAAAGATTGTACAGCAAGTGATTTACAAGTTTCAATAAATAAAACAAGAGAACACACTTCTCGTTTGTTAAATAAATTATTTAATAGTGGATATATTACTAGAGATGATTCTAAGAAGCCTTATATTTATAAATTAATAAAGATTAATGATGTTACCTTTGTGTAGTCATAATTCTGATTCGTTTATATTGCCATCCTGATGTTGCCCATTCTCTTACTAGTAATTTTTTTTGCTCTAGTCTAGATAAATATGTGGATATAGTGCTTAGTTTAATGGGTATATTAAATTCGTCTTCGTAGGCTTCTAATATGTCAGTAGAAGTAAATGAACCAAGTGGAAATTTTGTTTCAATTAGATCATATATCTTTCCAAAAGATGTTCCCTTTGACATGATATTAATACTTTCTTTATCTTCTTTTCCATCAATTAATTCTACCATATCTATTATCTTGAGGATCTTATCACGTGATAAGGAACCATCTAATGATAGAGTATAGTTTGCTCCTTCACCATCACTGAATTCTATCTTTATTTTTCGTTTAGTCAATTCTTTAGACTTGTTTTTCTTTATTGAATAATATATATAGAATAATTATAGTGAAGTTGTGAACAAGTGAGTTAATATTTAATGACAAGTAATGAGATGGTTAGTATCTTTTAGAGTATTCACATTATGTTCACAGTATAATGGAAATATTTCAATGCAAAACACTTGTAAATATCTCCAGTGGAAGAGAAGGGGTCTGGACAAGAAACGTTCACTAAAAAATAGTCTGAATTAAGTTCCAAAGGAAATAAAGGGGTCATATATTGAAGATAATAATTTTTGTTTACAACTATTCACTAATAGATTATTAGTTAATGTCTAAATTTGTTTCTTGTAATGGAGTCCAGACTTTTCTTACAAACAAATAAACTATTGTAGTTCCAAATGCAGTAGAAATTATCAAAGATAATATAATCCAAAACCAGTCTCCACCATTTATGTCAAGTGGCAAAAAGGGTATTCCATATATTGTTGCTAATGTATTAGGAAGAAGAATGGCAGTTCCAACTATAGTAAGCCATAATAAAACCGTTGTCATTCTATTTGATACTGATTGTAAATTAGCTTGAAACATTGTTTGCAATACAGACATACCACCAGCTAAAACTTCTAAAACATGTTCCGCCATAGATAATTGTCTATCAAGGTCAGCCAGGATAATATCAAATTTTACCAAGACATCTGAATCGTCGGATACCATGTCTGAATCACCATAACGTAATGAATGAACAACATCACGTATAGCCCATACTGCATTAAGAAATGTTAGGACAGATTGTTTTATATTGAAAATTTCTAAACTTAATTTCTTAGGAGATGTTTTACTTCTTGCTAGTTCTAATTGTATAAGCTCAGCTTGTTCTATAATAGAATGTAATGATTTGAAGTTTCTTTCTGCTATTTCATCTATTACTCTAGCTAAAAGAAATGTTTGTGGATCTTGCCAAGCACCTCCTATTGGTAATTTTTGCATGAATGTATCTGAGTATTGAGAAAATCTAAGTAAATGTTCTGTGTATTCATCATGAATAGATATTAGTCTATTTTTTGTTAAATAAATAACCAAAGGCGTTGTATTTACTTCGCCTTCTTCTACTCTAACAATTGGTAACATTAATCCTAAAATATCGCTTTTGTCTTCATAATTTGATAAATAACCAGCCAACAAAGTTGATGGTGTAATAGTTAATTTCATTTCAGAATACACGGATTCTAAACCTAATGATATATCACCAATAATAAAATTAAGCCAACTTAGTCTAGATCCCTTTGTGAAATCATTAGCTTGCGAAGCACTTTCCACAATTGTTCTTGAAGGCTCTCCTTTTGGGGAAATAGCAGAAGCAAAAATATGTTTTATCATTTCTTTTCACATTATCTATTTTTTTCTGTCCGTGCCCCCTTTATTTCTTCTGGATATTAACAATTTTAATGAGTATATATTTAAAAATAACGAATTAACTATTTTGTCTATATTAATTTACTTATTATTATTAATTACATATAATATAAACAAGAGCGGTCTCCATATATGTTAAAACATCATAACTTTTTTTCTTATATAATCATTCTCCATAAGAAATGCAGGGGTGGACCTTATTCAGTTAATTATTAATCAATAATTATGAGGTATTGATATTGGTTGGGGAAAGCAAAGAAATATTAGATGATGTATTCCAAAAAATTTTAACAGGGAAGAAAATAATTGTAGATCCTACTGTTTTGAACAATGATTATATACCAAATAAACTACCATATAGAGAAAAACAAATAGTTTCTGTAGGTCAATCTATTGCTTTGGTTCTAAAAGGAAATAAATGTTCAAACTTACTTTTATATGGTAAAACAGGTACAGGAAAAACAGTAGTAGCTAGATATGTTACGGAGAAATTACTTGAACGAGCAAGTAATATAAAACTCATAATTTCTTACTCGAATACAAGAATATCAAACACAGGATACAGAATATTATTAGATTTAGCTAATTCTGTTGATCTTAAAATTCCTTTTACTGGATTATCTATTGGTGAAGTATTAAAAAGATTATCAATACATATATCACAAAAAAAATATTTTATTATTTTAATATTAGATGAAATTGATTATCTTGTAAAAACACATGGTGATGATTTACTTTATGATCTTACAAGAATTAATGAAAATTTACAACCTGGTTTCTTATCAGTTATAGGAATATCAAATGATTTAAATTTTAAAGAATTTTTAAATCCAAGAGTATTAAGTAGTCTTAGTGAAGAAGAAATTGTTTTTCCTCCGTATACTGCTATTGAAATAAAGAGTATCTTACAACAACGTGCGAGTATTGCTTTTGAAAAAGAATCAATATCACAGGGAGCAATAAATTTATGTTCAGCTTTAGCCGGTTCAGAACATGGAGATGCAAGAAGAGCAGTAGATTTACTTCGTATAGCAGCAGAATTAGCTGAAAGAGAAGGAGCAAATAAACTTGAAGAAAACCACATTAGACTAGCTGTTCAGAGAATTGAACAAGATAGAATAAATGATGCATTAACATCATTACCAGTTCAAGCCAAAAGTGTTTTATTTTCTATATTAGAATCTAATTCAAATTGTACAACAGGAGAAGTATACGATAATTATAAGATAATATGTAAAAAAATAGGCATAGAAATACTTACACAAAGGAGAATTAGTAGTATATTAAGCGAATTAGATTTACTTGGCATCATAACGGCAAGTATAGTAAGTCATGGAAGATACGGTAGAACAAAAAAGATAACAAATACAGTTACACCGCAGATTATAAAAGAAGTTTTAAAGGAAGATCAAGTTTTATCTATTATTCTTTAATTATTTTATTACTATTAATTTTAAAATCTCTAGTAAAAACTTTAAGTGTAGATAGATTAACAATTGGAATTATACCCGTAACAGGATCTATCCCCATCTTTTCTTGAAAAGGTGTCTGTGATTGCCAAGTTCCAGAATTTAAAATTAATGTACCTCTATAATTCTCAGAATCAAGGACATGAATATGTCCTGAATGAAAAATATCTGGAATATCCGATATAACCAATTCATCTTTCTCTGCAGGTAACAATGAAGACCTTTCACCATAAACTGGTGACAAATGTCTAGACTGCAATAGTAACTTCATTGCTAATGCAGGTCTATTAAATGAAAATTCAGGTGTTTTAGCTATTACATCATCTAAACTTCTACCATGGTAAATCAACACGTTTACACCATGTAAACGAACATAAGCAGGATTTCCTAACATAGTTACATTTTTCATAGAATACAAATCATTAGAATATTTTTTTGATATAGGTGGTTGCGGTAAAGATTGAATTACAGGATCATGATTCCCTGGTATAATTAAAACCTCAATTGAATTTGGTATTAATTTCAAGAGTTCAGCCAATTTTTTATATTGATTAGATAAATTAGTATCTATAAGATCCTGTTCTTGACCAGGATAAACACCAATACCATCAACAGCATCTCCTGCAATAACTAAATATTTTATTCTATTAATTATTTCTATATCATTTTTTTCATCATTCAACCATTTAATAAATAAAGTAAATTCATCATTTAAGAAATGTTTACTTCCAACATGCAAATCTGAAGTGAATATAGCATAAACTCTTTCATTAGATAAAGTTGGTTTATGTTCAGGTATATCTGGTAATGATATAGCCTTTATTATGGCTGTACCAATTTTACTAAAAACAAAATCTACTATAATAAAACTATCAAGAAGTATTTTTTTTAATTCTTTAATTATACTTTTATCAAAAGCTAATAAATTAATAATTCCTGTACCATCATCAATTATTAATAATAAATTATTTCGACCACTTTTCTTTTCCATTACTAAACCAGCTATTCTTTTTACTTTACTTTTAGTATCAATTGTTAACGACGAAATATTACTTATATTATGAAAATTTGGTCTAGAACGAGTAATCCTTAATAATTTATCATAACGACTCTGAAATAATTTTTTAAAACCTTTTATTCCTTCAATTGGTTTAAAGTTATTTCCTATATCACTTACTATCTCTAACATTGGATCTATACTTAATTTAGATAATTTAGTTTCTTGTTTAACTTTTGGTGGAAAAAAAACAATTAAATCTTGTTTAGTAATATTTTTTTCTTTATTATTAATAATCTTAGAGTTAATTATCTCTGATATAATATTACTCATATTTTTATTAATATCAAGGTTTTTTATTAGGTCATATGCATCTGGCTCTAACTGAAATCCATTATCAATTATATTTTTTATTATAGTAATACTACTTATTACCATTATTAATTATTATTCCTTGTATCTTTAATCAACTGTATTACATTATTTAAAAGCTCTAATTTTTTTATCAGAATTAATATATTCCAATCATAGATAGATTCTATTCCTAATAATATAAACAATGTGAATCTAAAATAATTAAAAATAGATATTATTACAGAAGTCATAAATTATAAAATAAGAAATTACAAAAAATATAAAAAACCATTTTTTTATTATATATTAATAGAAATTTCAAGACGCCGGGGGTAGGATTTGAACCCACGTGTCCCAAAGGGACAACCGCTTACTAACGTATTCAAATGACTCGAGGCGGTCGCCTTAACCAAGCTTGGCTACCCCGGCATAATTAATTTAATATTTTCAATTGTGTTTAATAAGACTGTATTTAAATCTCTAA
>Ga0187833_10006385_pt1 | contig 10911 bp, 11 predicted proteins | sample ETNtaG_37_FD_167968 | JGI IMG/M metagenome (GOLD analysis project Ga0187833, IMG submission 167968) | Marine microbial and viral communities from oxygen minimum zone, Eastern Pacific Ocean - ETNP2014_SV_400_PacBio MetaG (Illumina Assembly) | ecosystem: Environmental > Aquatic > Marine > Hypoxic... | reverse complement strand
AATTTTTAGCCAATTCGATTGATGAACTCAACGAATTGATATTTGAAAAGATAAACAAAATCGATGGCGTGATTCGGACGGACACCCGTATGATTTTAAAATTTATTAAAAGGCGTTTTGATTTTGGCACCGGATCCCTCTGTGCCAGTGAAAATGAGCCACCTAAACCTTGAAAAATTATTGTAGGGAGGTTTTTTATGAAAACAATACAATTGACATCACCATACAGCGACCAAGTTCAGGTTTCAGTGAGGGGGGGACAACAGAGGGGGCCCGTAGAGCGACCGGAGTTTCCCTATGATTGACAGTCGTAATTTGTTCGTTCCCTGTCCGTCGGACCCAGAAGTTCCTTAAAAAAAAGCCGCGCCGTAAATTCACAGCCAAATACAAACTTCAAATTCTTGCTCAATTCGGATACTTGTACACGACCGGGACAACTGGGCGCTTTTTTTTACGACGTGAAGGGCTTTATTCGTTAAACTTGACCACATGGTGACGTCCGAGAGATAAGGGTGTCCTCAAGACAATGACGCCTACAAAACGTGGCCGCAAACGTAAAGAGAACAATCCTTTGGCCAAGCAACTCACGGAGCTCGAAAAAGAGAACAGATGGCTTCAACAAAAACTTAAAAAGGCTCTCCAGACCTCAGATTTTGGAAGCGACCAGTCAATGCTGGTCCGATAGAAAGGAGGTGGCAATACCTCTGGAAATTCGGTTAGCCGTCCAGCGGGTGAGATCCCCGCGCGGTCAAAGCTGAGCCCGGCAGACCGCAAATGAGTCTTGCAGCATTTCGGGTAACCGGCGTGTTGATGCGTAGGTACACAGGCATGCGAGCCGCGACAATTGGGTGTGATGCTATCATTATTTCCACTGCCTGCTGATTGGCGGCATCGATCAGCTTTTTTTTATTTGCCATCCTGTCTCCCTCCTCTTCATTTATAGTAACTCGAGTTTGTCGAGTATATCGATCATCTTGCTGTCACCGTCTGCAGGGGGGTGCCAATCCACGTGGACCACTTCCACCCCGAGATCCTTCAGGTCTTGATAGAATGAATCAAGGCCGATATTTATTATCTTGAGCTCTTGATCAATGAGCAACTTTTCATTAGACATCATTCATCTCCTCCAAAAAAAGTAGTCGCCAGTTTTCCCCTTGAGGCTATGAGTGCAGCCAGCCTGGCCGCCTGGGCGTTACTGGGCATAACCGGGACACCCTCTTGCTCAAGCGTTGCCCTTTGATCCTCGTAACCCTGGAAATCTTCATAGGTCCCCAGGATCGAGGCGACAACAGCCAGATGTCCACCTCTATCAACGCAGATCTTCTTGGCTTCTCGAATGCTCGGGACCAGGGCTCCTGCCGGATCAGAGTGGGACCCGTAGCCCAGTTCAATATCCAGCAGGATCACCGCTGTTTTCGGATCTTCGGCCTCCTGGATGATCCTGTTTTGGCGCAAAGTGGGATCTATCATCAGATGAGCCCTTCCAACGGTGAACTCTTCCTCTCCCATGTCGAGACACACGTGTCCATGACTGGTCTTGGTATCAAGCATCTTCAATTCAGGTCTGGGAGGTACATTGGAATAAACGGGCGAAACAAGGTCCGAGAGGATGAGAGTGGCTTCACTGCAAACCGTTCCTCCAGCGTAAAGGCCACGCACGTATTGTTGCTCCTGATTGAAGTTATGCCATTCTTTCTCCGCGGTGGCGACTATCTCATCTTTCTCTAGGGTAAAGACGGCTTGCTCAACCTCTCGCTTGTTCACAAGAGCGATGGCTGCCATTGCCACATCCTCTAAAGTTGACGCCGAAATCCACTGGCCCCCCTCAACTTCCTGGTCCGATTCAATTCCTATGAAATTCACGACCACGGGTTTCTTGCAGTCGGCAATGAGGCCGGTGAGCTTCTTTGCGGTTATTTCTCCCGGAGGCTTCGAGAAGAGGACAATGACCTCGGTCCCCGAATCCGCCTCCAGAAGCTCGATGCCCTGCATCATCGTGATGCCGCCGATGGCATCGGAAAGATCCCTTCCCCCGGTCCCGATGGCATGGGAGATTCCCGAACCTGCGTTGCCGATCAAGCAGGAAACTTCTTGAATACCGGTCCCGGCAGCAGCTACCATCCCAATAGGCCCCCTCTTTAAAACGTTGGCAAATCCCAGCGGAACGTTGTTAATGATCGAAGTGCCACATCCGGGGCCCATGACCAGCAGCCCTTTTGACTTGGCCAGTGTCTTTAGCTCCAATTCCTCCTCAATGGAAACATTGTCGCTAAATAGAAGGACATGAAGCCCATGTTCCAGGGCTTTTTTCGCCTCCCTTTTGGCATAATTGCCGGGGACAGAGATCAGGGCAAGATTCGCTCCTTGAAGCATTGAGAGGGCGGATTCAAGTGTCTTCGGACTCATCTGCTCACTCCTGGCCTGTGACGTCCTGTCCAGTTCACTGTTAACAAAATCCAGAACGGAATCCACATCCCCCGCATCCTTTAGTGAAACTGCAACTACCAGATCGTCGGGTTTTGCTCTTTCTATATCGCTGGTGAACAGTCCAACCTCTTTCAGAATCTGCTTGTTGAGATCCGTCGCCATGACCACCGATACCTTGTCCACGCCTTCGAGTCCTGCAATTTTACTGGAGACCCGCATCAACTTCAGTGAATCAAAATATCGGTTTCCAAGAATAATGTTTCTTATCACATTGCTCATAAGGCAGTTCCTTTCAACATTTTTGAATCTTCAATTTTCGTTATTCACCTATTTTATAGAAAATGGTCTTCAGTATTTTTGTTTTTATCAGACAGCTAGGGCAGGATATATTCTCAGAACCGAAATACTGTGTACCGTCTATGGGTACGAGGTACATACCATCGCTAAATTGATATTTTTCAAGATGTTTTCACCTTTGCAGTGGGCGGAAAAAATCAGAGAAAATTTTTCTTAAGCTGCTAAAGCTCGGATGTTTTTTTGTATGCATTAAATGTAGTAAGCCTGTATCTTGTGTATATTGATATAGTGTCTACTACATCAATGTTGGAATATCTGAATTTATTTCATTGTAGAAAACCACACCCTGTGGGTGTGGTAATGTGGGGCTGGCTGTGCCGGTCCCGTATGGGTATGGCCTTTTAGGCCGCTCACTGCTATCCTTATTAACGAGTTGTTGCTGCAACATCGATAGTAAGGAGGGAACAGTGAGCAGATTTCATAAGTTATCACATACCATATGGCATTGTCAGTATCATATTGTTTGGGTACCGAAATATAGACATCGGATTCTCGATGGAGCAATTCAAGCGGCTACTGAAAGCGGCATACAAGCGATCAGTGGTTATGCGGGTTGTGAAGTGGTTGAATTGAATGTTCAGCCGGACCATGTTCACCTGGTAGCGATGGTCCCGCCGAAGTTGGCTATCTCGGACCTGATGGGCAGAGTAAAAGGACAAACAGCGATAAAGCTTTTCAAACAATTTCGGCATCTGAGACAGAAGCCCTATTGGGGCAATCATCTTTGGGCCAAAGGATACTGTGTGGATACCCTTGGTCTTGATGCTGAAATGATACAGAAATATGTTCGACACCAAGAGGTAAAGGAAAAACAAATAGAGCAATTGACTTTGGGACTGTAAAATTATCATAATGCAGCACAACTCAATAAGCCCTGCCTCCTCAGGGGGCAGGGCCTTGTCCCCCCTATGGGGGGATTTTCCAAAGCCTGGCCCTTTGGGTCAGGATTCTTTACTTTTATTAAATTGTTCCGGTAGGTTAGATGCTGAATGAGGGGGGTTGGTAAATATATCTTTTTTGTTTTGATACCGTCCTCTTTACGAAAAATAAATCTAAAATTCTTTCAAATACCTTATTAACACTGTATTTCTGAGTTCACAGATAATTGCTGAGCTCCTTCTCATCGATCTTGGACCACACCAAAGACAAGTCAGTTTCCTTGGATTTTTCAGACATTTTATCCCTCCTTTGAATTGTTTATGGTTGCTTTTTGTCTCCCCACCCGAAAAATTTTAAGTATTATTTTGTCTTGCACAGGTTAAAAACATAAATAACGCCCTCACCAAACCGGTCGTGGCCGGCATTAATAAAAGAAATCAAAGATCAAAGGCTTTGGCTATCGCTTGGAGAGCTTTTTTAAAACACGTTATAGGGGGGCTCACCATCCCGACTCCAATTAATCCACCTTCCCGATGGGCGATCGCAGTGTCTATGACCGGAAGGATGTTTGTTTCAACCACCTTACGAACATCTATCCCGATGGGCGTTCCGGTGAAATCAACCCATGGAAGCCTTACTTCTTTGTTAGTCGCTGTACAGATGTGTCTCATCTGTTTGCTCCATGCGACAGCCTGATCCAATGTACCCCCGGCGGCCAATGACATTTCCGGAGAGGCCGCCATGGCAAAACCCCCTAAACCGACCGTTTCCATAATTGAACTGTCACCCATATCGTAGCCCGCATCAGCAGCAGAATATCCTGGGAGATACACCCCTTCTATTGGTTGAGCCGGACCCGTAAACCAACGAGATCCCAATCCGCTAACCCTGATACCGAACTCTACTCCATTGCGCGTCATAGCAGTTACAAGAGTGGAATTCTCGATGCCGTGCGCTGCGTCCGCGGCCACTTTAGCGGCAGGCATGGCCAAGGCGAGAAAAAAATGATCATCCTCCTCCAAAAATCTTAATACCTCAGAAACCTGTCGGCCTGGGAGCCCTATTCCGACCATGTGTGATCCGATAATTCTCACCAACAAACAGGTCGCAGCAACGCTTCGGTTGTGGAGCTCATCACCCATTGCTATTGCTTTGGCCATTATTGATTTTAGTTTTATTCCTTTGGCCCGTAATATTGTCTCACGCAACACCGGGGCAAGCGTCTCTCTGATCCATTGCAGATGTTCCAAAACTCGACTGTCGAAGTTTCCTACTGCAAGCCGATGACGGGCCATCCCCTCGTGAAGGAGACAAAACGCACGATTCTCATATGTTCGGTTTTCAACGACAAAGACGGGCATCGACGCAGACATGACTCCTGTCATGGGATTTACAGATGTGTGATTGTGGTTTGAGTCTATGGACACTCGACCGTCGAGAATGGCTTGAACGGCTTCCTCCGGCTTTTCTGCAAGCCGCTCGAATATTATTGCGCCTATAATAGCATTCTGCTGTGGTTTGCACATAGATTCCCAGAAGACAGGAGGTCCGGCATGAAATATTTTGTATTTGTCCATCCCGGGTACAACTTCTATAGCGGGACGCACATCTAACCATACCGGGTCACTGTCTATCATCCTGGCTACTGCTTCTGAGTTGGCCTGATCAATTTGATCCTTTATTTTCATCAATGGAATTCTCACATCTCTCTAATTTTTACATCAATGGGCCTGTAAAAAGATGGTGGAAAGCGTAGGAAACAAAATAATGACGATGAGACCCAGGATGAGGGCGATAACATAGGGAACAGCGGCCAAAGCAACCCGCATGGTTTCAACATTGGTGATACTGCTCGCCACAAAAAGGTTCATGCCGAAGGGCGGTGTCACGTATCCTATGGCCAGAGTGACAATCATGATGATTCCGAAATGCACCGGGTGGTACCCCATCCCGGTTGCCACAGGGGCCAATAAAGAAGTCAAAATGAGCACATTCGGGCCGGCTTCCATGACGCACCCTGCGATGAGGAGGATCACTATTATAATGACCATGATGATGGTCGGATTCTGCGATATACCCAGAAGAAACTCTGCACCGGTATCAGGCAGTCGAAGTATAGTCAGATTCTCAGAAAAGATCATGGCCATAACAATAACCGGGGCTATCATCCCTGAGACTCCTGCACTGCTTTCAGATACCCGTGGCAGCATTCTTATCTTCAACTTTCTTGTGACAAAGAGTCCTGCCAAGAGGCAATAGGCCACCGCCACAGCTGCAGCTTCCGTAGGGGTAAAAATGCCGCCATAGATTCCGCCGAGGATGATTGCAGTTGCGCCGAAGGGCAACTTGGCTTCCCAGGCCCTTTGAACGAAATTCTTAAACGTAAACGGAGTTTTTGTTCCAATCCGTTTGTAGTAAGACAATAGGAAGGCTGTCGTTGACATGGCGATCACCATAACAAGGCCAGGGAAAATACCAGCCATGAACAGGTCGCCGACAGGTACTCCTGAGGTCACGCCGTAGAGAATGAGTATAATGCTGGGTGGTGTAATGATTCCAACCGTACCACAACAAGCGACACTACCAGCGGCGAAGCTGACCGGATAGCCGTCTTTTTCAAGTTCCGGAACCATGATCCTCCCCATGGCAGCGACCGTGGCGGCATTGGATCCACTGATGGCGGAAAAACCTTCTGCAGCCCACAAGGTCGTAAGGACAAGTCCCCCCCTGATCCAGCCAACGGTTGCTTTTGCAAAATCGACGAGGATCTTTGAGATGCCTCCTTCTGAAATCAGGTCCCCGGTGAGAATGTAAAGAGGCAGGGCCAGAAGGGGAAAAACATCAAGTCCGGTAAAGGCTACCAAACCTAAATTCTCCAGGGGCATTGCTCCTGAGGTGAGCGAAAACAGAATCGCTCCGATCCCGAGACAGACGAATATCTCTACCCCCAAGAGCATAAGAACAACGGTAACAAGCAGAATTAGAATTGGCGCCAGGCTCATCCGTACCTCCTTTTACATTATGACATGATCGCTCTTCACCTTGAATACCAAAGCTACTCAAACCGCACTATCTCGTCCTCAACGAGGGGTTGACCCATTTGATATCGTCTCAGGGTATATAAAAAACGTTGTATTACACGAAAAGCAATCAAACCCCAGCTAATAGGGACCCCAATTGAGGCCAGGGCCATCGGGAGGTCTACTCCAAGCATGTTCTGACCGTACTCGATATTCGTCCGGACAAAAGCAATGCTGTAATATATGACTGCCACAGCCAGAATGAAAAAACACAGGTCACTGAGAACAAATGCGCAAAATCGCTGGTTCCTGTTCATCCGGTTGCGAAGCACCTCGACCGACAGATGTTTGCGCCCTTTGACACGATGTGCTACTGCGATATAGGTCATCCAGATAAACGCGTAGATTGCCGTCTCCTCCCCCCATGTGCTGGACGCTCCCAATACATATCGACGGAAGACCTCCACTACAATAATGACTGTCATGTAAATATAGAAAAGATAAACAAGCCAAAACTCAATCTTGCTATCGAGCCACCGAAGCAGACTCCTCAAGGGCTCTCTCATCATGGCCATGCCGCTCCCTTCAAGTTATTTCATGCCTATGCGGACCTAAAAGATGGGGCCCGCAAGCCCTGAAGCACACAAAGCTATGTGTTCTCTCCTCTTGGCAGGGCTCAGCGGGCATCCAGCAGGCTGAGAAATTGTATCTATCCAACGCATCCTGTTTTGTGGAAAAGTTATCGAGCAACCCTATTTACAGGGTTGCTCATTGCTGCCACGGGTTAATGGAATCTCCTCTATGCCTTCCACCAACGACGCTTCTCAGGCTTTCCCGAAGCTCGGGCAACCCGAAGAACTGTCTCGAATTCCTGCTTGCCGAATCTTTCCACAAGTGGCGCATATTTTTTCTTGTGCTGGTCATAGGCAAGCCACTCCTTCCAGACCTCTTTCTCTTTTGGGGTTAAGATTATGACCTTGACGTCAGACCTGCCGCAGATAGAATCAGGAGGAGACTGGGGCCGATTACCGACTTGCCTCACATGAAAAGGCTCGAAGATATCGTGCGTGGCAACTGTCCCTTGGTATGCAGCCTCCAAAACCACTTCTTGAAGACTTGGAGGCAACTTTCGATAAAATTTTGTACTGAGCCAGTTGGCGTCAGAACTGAACATAAATCCGCTATCGATCAACTGGCTTTGCACTTCTTGAAAATTAAAGTCCACCTGAGCGGCCACATTGACATGGATGCCGTCGATTGCCCCTTCCTTCATGCCCGTGTAACATTCTCCCCAGGCAAGCGGAGTGGGGTTGCAGGGCAGGGTTTTGAGAGCCTCCTGTTCAAGTTTAGAACCCGTCACCCGGATCTTTAATCCCTTCAGGTGCTCCGGCAGCCGGACTTCATGAGGAACCCCCTTTCTTAAGCCGAACCATCGGTGGGGGGCAAAGGCCCATAGAAAAACGATCCCGCTATCCATGCTCTTTTTACGTACGGTATCGTTGAACTCTTTGCTGTATTGCAGCTTCCAGTAGTTTTCCTCCGACCCTATGGAGTAGGGAAAATCCGTGACATTCCACACGGGGATCAATCCTGCAACATTCTGAGTGCTGCATGTACAGCCCCCGATGATTCCCTGTTGAGTCTTCTTTGCCAGTTTGGTCTGGAACCCCAATTTACCTCCCTCAATCAAATCAACCGCGATGGCCCCATTACTGCCTTTTTCTAGACTTTTCTTAAATTCCCAAGTCCCGAGGATCTCCGGCGAACCCGTGGCTACTGGTCCCTCTGGCCAGCGTTTTAAGCGTCCACCACTGGCATACTTCAGAACATATTTGGCTGCCTTGAGTTTTTCCTTCTCCTTAGCAGCCGAGGCAATAACCCACTCTCTAATCTCCTGAGCATCTGCTGAGGCTGATGCCCCTAAGATCCCACCTAAAGTGGCTGTAACCCCCCACGTAGCCGTCAGTCGCAGAAACTCACGACGATCAACCTTTGCCATTTGCTCTTTCCTGTTTTCCTTTTTTTCCTCCATTCTTCTTCCTCCTTTCCATCGTTTTGGGTTTAGTTCATGACGATCCAGAAGTGAGGTTTTCTAAACCTTCACAAGAAACGGGGATCATCTTTTTGCTCAAGATGCCCTAATGAAGTGGGATCCTCAAATTCTCTAAAACTGACCTTTTCTTTTAGGTCAGAATATTTTTTACTTGACAGACTGACTTTTTCTCAATTGCTCTATTTCGTTTTCGCGATGGGTATGATCATGATGCTACAAATCCAATGTCGATAGCTGGGTCTGCGGCCATGGCAGCTTCACACAGGCTTCTCAAAAGGTTTCAGTGTCGGGCTGCTTTGTAAAAGCTTATGCTAAATTCGCCTCAACCCCTTCAAGAAAGCGTTGGGAATCAGAAACCCAACCAAATACACCTCCTCGCATCTTTACCTGCTTTATAGCTGATAAGTGGTTTTCCCAGTCTGTTGATCCTGTGCAATCCTTCAACAGTAGACACCAGAAGCCAAAATCATTAGCTTCCCTCATGATCGTATGCACGCATACATCTGTAGTAATCCCTGTAAGGATCAGATGAGTTGGTGGGGGAAACATATTTAGCAAAAGCTGAAGTATGTCGCTGTGGTGGAAAGCACCTTTACCTGACTTGTCGACAATGTATTCTCCTGGGATCGGGTATACCTCGCTAATCGTATCGTGGTTTGGATGACCTCTGGTGGCTATTCTGCCACATCCGCCAGGATCTTGGCTTCCAAAGGTCATTCCTTTCCCCACGATTTTATTGATATAGGACTTTCTAAAGGGGCAGTCTGCTAGGTCCGGACGATGGCCTTCCCGGAAATGCACAACCTTCATATCGGTCTTCCGAACTGCGTCCAGACAATTCTTGATAGGTTGGATGGGTGCATCTATCAGTTTGGTATCATACCCCTGTTTGTCGTAGAGTAGCCAAGCCCACCCCTGCATATCTATGCAGAAGAAGGCCGTTCTCGCAGAGTCTAATTCGAGCCAGGAAGTCTCTCCGAAGGTAGGGGAATCCTCAACCTCGACTTTGAATAATTTGCCTAACGGTTGACCGTAAAGCCAGGTAGGAAACTCAAATGTTCTTGTCTTTTGCCATCTGTCATATGCTTCTTGAACTCTCTTCAGACGCTCATCAATTACTCCTTTATACATGTATGGTTCGTATTCCCGAATTTTTTCTTCACCGATTGTTGCCTTTCCGATTTGTACCATGATTCTCTCTTTCCTTTTTCAACAGTAAGCCAAACCTCTGCTTCGGTGGCGTTCATGCACCTGTGCAATGATGTGTCCATCGTGAAGGTCCAGTGCTGCCAGCAGAGACAAAGTTCCAAGTCTTTTGTACTCGTAATCTCGTCTTAAGTCGGCAGTGTGTCCTGCTGTGGGGCACACCAACAACCAGACGTTTGTAAGGGTTGGGATCCTCTCTGGCGGTGTGTATGTTTAAGCCGCAACTCGTGCGAAACAAGAAGAAAGCGTCAGTGGAACCAGCAGATAGGCGACATAGGTCAGCGGAGGGTGATTGAACAGGCCAGGGCCGGAGAGTGGAATTTGAGTAAGCAACAGAAGCGACGGTTTTTGGCATCGTTGTGTTCCTCTTTACTCAAGTTCAAGTGAGGTATATTTAATCAGTATACAGAAGAATACTCAAACTGGATACTGTCAAACATTTTTCTCACCCACACTTACGATAAAAATATTAATTTTACCATTACAATGCGATATAAAATAAAATATACAGAGAATAAATCGATTGTCGTTTTTTATCAGCCTGAATTTAAATGTCAAGGAAAAAATTAAAAAAATTCATTTTTGTACAGAATCCAACGCACCAGGGATAAAAGCTCACCCTGGATTTTCGGATGAAATCGGCTAAAGTCAAAGTTGATCAGGTCAAAGCCATCGACGCCGGAATTCTGTTGACAACCTGTGAGGATTGTCATACCCAATTAAACAATTTTGATGACCATTATAAAATGGGTGTGGAGGTTAAGTTTCTGAGTTCAATCGTTTTTTTAATTCCGACTAATCGTAATCTGACCTTATCAGTGAAATCACATCCCGGTGTGGACTCAGCCATGTTGATCACATCTTCAGAATTTTATTTGACATCTTAACCTACGTCGTGGCATTGATTACCGATAGCATAAAGTGATATATAACCATTCTGTATTCAGGGGAAAAACCAAAAAACCGTAT
>Ga0187833_10006383_pt1 | contig 10911 bp, 10 predicted proteins | sample ETNtaG_37_FD_167968 | JGI IMG/M metagenome (GOLD analysis project Ga0187833, IMG submission 167968) | Marine microbial and viral communities from oxygen minimum zone, Eastern Pacific Ocean - ETNP2014_SV_400_PacBio MetaG (Illumina Assembly) | ecosystem: Environmental > Aquatic > Marine > Hypoxic... | reverse complement strand
CGTTACCGTAGAACCATACGCCGAGGGTCCTACCCCGGAAATCAGCTGGGGATTTAATCCCAGTATCCTTACGGCAGGTCAACATCAGACCCGAACGCTTGAACGGCTGGGCGATATTGACCAGTGGTAGACCCTTCTCTCGGGAGGCCAGTGCTGCGGGCATCCAGTCAATAATGACATCGGCCCCACCACCTGCGATGACTTGGGGCGGCGCAACATCCGGACCGCCCGGTAATATCGTCACGTCCAAATTTTCGGCTTTGTAGAAACCTTGATTCTGCGCGACAAAATAACCAGCGAACTGGGCCTGGGTGACCCATTTCAATTGAATAGTGACCTTGTCGGCGGCATTGGCCGTAACCAAGCCAGACCCCAGCACCAATGCTGCAACAACGCCCGCAAACAGTTTCTTCATCCTACTATCCTCCCTTAGGGTTATGGTGTGTTATACACCGAGAACTAGTTTCTTGATGCATGGAACGAAGCATGCCAGAAAGTTACCCGTCTTTCCAATAGTGCCAAAAGCCCGTAAAAAGTTGATCCGGACAGGGCCGCCACAGCAATTGTCGCCCAAACCGTCTCGAGACTCATCCGGCCCACTTCGGTGGAGATTCGAAAACCCATACCTACTATCGGGGTGCCAAAAAATTCAGCCACGATCGCACCGATCAACGCCAGGGTGGAATTGATCTTGAGCGCGTTGAAAACAAAGGGCAGCGCATTAGGCAAGCGCAAGCGGAAGAATTCCTGCCAATATCGAGCACCATAGGAACGCATCAGGTCGATCTCTATGTTTGTAGACTCTGAGAGTCCGATGACAGTGTTCACCAGCATTGGGAAAAAAGTCATAATCACAACCACGGCTGCTTTCGATTGCCAGTCAAAACCAAACCACATCACCATGATTGGCGCAATCCCGACGATGGGTATCGCACTGATCAGGTTTCCCAGAGGTAATAGCCCCCGCTTTAGAAACATTACCCGTTCGACGATTACGGCAATCAGAAACCCAGCAACATTACCCATAACGAAGCCGGGAATCACCGAGCGGATAACCGTTTGGTGAAAATCAGCCGTAAGCATTGAGCCAGATTCGACGAATACATCACCAATCATGCTGGGCGCGGGCAGCAGGATCCGTGGTACGCCAAATCCCACTACGACAAGTTCCCACAACACGATCAACCAGATGCCGAAAATTCCGGGAACCAACAAGCGAAAAATCTGAGGCAGTACTTTCCGCTGCGACCGGGCCGCGGAAAAAGCACTCATTGAGCGCCAGACCAATAAGCCAAGTGCCAACACATAACACCAGAACCCCCAGGATGCGTGACCTTTAAGGCTATCGGCATGGACCATCCAGGTAGCGACCACGGCACCGGTGGCTACACCTGCCAGAGTCACAAAAGCACCGGCAATACCGGTAGCGCAGCGACTGATTGTTGCGCCGGCCGCTACTGCGACCGCCAGTGGACCGAGCAACGATAGTGGGAGTTGCTGCCAGACAAGCGTGTCAGTAAGCGGCAATACCAGTGCAACCAGCGTAACGACAAGAGCCGGCAACGCCGCTGACCGTACCGGTGATCCGAGCTGCCCGAACATCACCGTACCCCCATGGGTTGCATACCGCGGATTCTCCACACCGCCAACCGCTGGATCACACCAATTAAACTCACCAGCAGTGCCGACAGCGCCGATGCCGTGATCAAGGCAGCCCAGATCATGTTCACCTGGCCATAGTAGGAGCCGACCAGCAGTCGCGCACCCAATCCCCCTTGGGCACCAGTCGGCAACTCAGCAACGATTGCCCCCACGACGCTCAAAGCTATCCCCACTTTCAAACTCGCGAAAAGGTAGGGAATGGCGGCCGGAAAACGCAGCTTCAAAAGAACCTGACTATGACCACCGTTGTAGGTTTTCATTAGATCAAGGAGTATGGGATCGGGTGAGCGGAGTCCTTTGACCATCCCCACAGTGACGGGGAAAAAACACAAGTACATCGATATCATGGACTTCGGCACCAATCCGGTAACCCCAATCGAGCCGAGCACGACGATAATCATCGGCGCAATCGCCAGTATTGGTACCGTCTGGGAAGCAATGACCCAGGGCATCAGGCTTTGATCCAGTGTGCGCACGCTAACAATCCCGATGGCCAATGTAATTCCAAGCACAGTCCCGAAAAGAAACCCAAGCAGGGTAGATGACAGCGTCACCCAGGCGTGGAACACGAGACTGCGCTTAGATGTCACCTTGGTATCAATCATGCTTTTCTTGAGTTCAGCGGCGACCTGATGCGGTGCCGGCAGAACCGCCCTCTCCATCGACCAGCTGTCCAACGCAAGTTGGCTCAAAGTCCAGTCCACATCATTTTTTTGGTAACGATCGATCAACTGCGCACTATTGAGGTATACCGCCCCGAGGTACCAGATCAGGATCAACGCCAGGGAAACTACAGTAACAGGCCCAGCGTTGCCGCCAATTCTTCCATGCCGCACCCTAGTCATCGTCGTAACTGTGTCCTGAGCGCAGACCTTCCCGAACCTGGTGGGCGATCTGAAGAAATTCCGGTGACTCTCGAACTTCCAGCGCCCTATTTGTCGGCAGATTACAGTCGATCACATCGATTACACGACCAGGCCGCGGTGACATCACGACGATCCTCGTTGACAAAAACACCGCCTCCGGAATGGAATGAGTCACAAAGACAATGGTCTTGCTGGTTTTTTCCCAGAGCCTCAACAATTGCTCGTTCAGATGATCCCGGGTGATCTCGTCGAGCGCGCCGAATGGCTCATCCATTAACAAAAGTTCTGCTTCCAGACTAAGTGCACGGGCAATCGATACCCGCTGCTGCATACCGCCGGATAACTGCCACGGAAACTTCCCATCGAACCCGGTCAAGTTGACGAGTTCCAGGTAATGGCGGGCTAACTCTCGTCGCTCGGTCTTCGGCCGGCCCATGATCTCGAGTGGCAAGGAAACGTTTTGTTCGACAGTTCGCCAGGGGTAAAGTGCCGGGGATTGAAAGACATAGCCGTAACTCCGCTGTAAGCGAGCCTCCTCCGGGGTCACACCGTTGACCTTGATCTCCCCTGCGGTATGGGACTCCAGATCCGCAATCACCCGCAGCAGTGTGGTCTTACCGCAGCCGGAGGGTCCGATTAACGTAACAAATTCACCACTTCGGATCTTCAGGTCAATAGCAGATAGCGCGTGTACGGGTCCATCGCCAGTTTGAAAAACCAGCGACAGTTGACTGATATCGACAACGGTAGATGAGTTACCTGTGCCCGGGCTCAATGGTGAACGCCTTGTTGTTTGGCTGCATTCATACGGTTCCCGCTTTGTTCAGGATGGCGTTGAGCATCACGTTGGCACCGGCGGTCGACCATTCTGGCATTATGTTCTCGGTCTCGTTGTGACTGATTCCGTCGACGCAGGGTATGAACACCATAGAAGTCGGTGCAGCCTGGGCTATGAAACAAGCATCATGGCCAGCCCCAGCGACGATCTCCCTGGAACTGTAGCCACATTGGTCTGCGCTCGCTTGAACGGCATCTACACAGCTCTGGTCAAATGGCACTGGTGCGTAGTAGAAAATCTGTTCGAGTTTTCCAGTAAGATTATTCCTCGCCGATATCTTTTCCACCCCGTCCCGAATCTCCTGATCCATCTGCGACAGCACAGCATCTTCGGGGTGCCGTATGTCGATAGTCAAAAAGACCCTGCCAGGAATGACATTCCTCGAATTAGGATGAGATTCGATCATGCCAACGGTCGCACAAGCCACCGGCGCATAAGCCAGGCCGATTTCATTGACTAGGGAAATCACGCGAGCAGCCCCGAGTAATGCGTCTTGCCTCCGATCCATTGGCGTCGGCCCGGCGTGGGACTCGGTGCCGATCAATTCCAGCTCATACCAGCGCTGCCCCTGGGCGTCGGTCACCACACCGATACCGATCCCCTCCTCGACCAGGATCGGGCCTTGCTCTATGTGCGCTTCGAAATATGCATGCAACGGCCGACCCATGCCCTCGTTGCCAGCGTAGCCGATCCGCTGTAGTTCCTCGCCCATGGTGCGGCCGTCGCCGTCTGCCCGGGCCAGGCCGTAGTCGAGTTCGTAGACGCCGGCAAACACTCCGGATGCAACCATGGCAGGGGCAAAACGGCTGCCTTCTTCGTTAGTCCAGCACACGGCCTCAACCGAATGCTGTGTTTGGATATTGTGGTCATTGAGCGTGCGGATGACTTCGAGCCCGGTCAATACGCCGTATACCCCATCAAACCGGCCGCCGGTAGGTTGGGTATCGAGGTGGCTGCCAACCAAAACTGGCGGGAGACTTGGCTTTACACCGGCCCTAAGGGCAAAGATATTGCCCATCTGGTCGACCGAGATCGTGCAGCCGGCCTCGCGGCACCAGGCCGCGAACAGGTCCCGGGCCGCACGGTCCAGATCAGTCAGCGCGAGCCGGCAACAGCCTCCTTTCTCGGTGGCGCCAATCTTCGCCATTTCCATCAGACTGTCCCACAGCCGATCGCCGTCGATTTTCAGGGCTTCCTGCTGCACCATGCACTTTTCCCTCTGGTGGTTTTACCGCTTGAATATGTTGCTTTGCGGGCAACACTAGTTCAGGTCTGTCAAAACCCCGTAAGTCTCAGGCCGCCGGTCACGGAAGAACTGCCAGGTATCCCGGACCTGCCTGACCATGTCCATATCCATCTCGTGGATAAGTAATTCATCCTGGTCCCGGCTGGCCTGGGCTTCTATCTGGCCGCGTGGGTTGACGAAGTAACTGGAACCATAAAACTCACCGATATTCCACGGGGCCTCCGTGCCAACCCGGTTTATGGCAGCGATATAGACCCCGTTGGCGGCAGCGGAGGCTGGCTGTTCAAGCTCCCAAAGGTACTGGGACAGGCCGGCAACGGTAGCAGAGGGGTTGTAAATTACTTCTGCACCCTTGAGAGCCAGTGCACGCCAACCTTCCGGGAAGTGCCGGTCGTAACAAATATATACACCAATCTTGCCATAGGCAGTGGTAAACACCGGCCAACCAGAAGCGCCGGGCTTGAAAAAAAACTTCTCCCAGAAGCCGGCAACGTGTGGCAAGTGGGTCTTGCGGTATTTACCCAGGTAGGTGCCATCGGCATCGATCACGGCCGCTGCATTGTAGTAAACGCCAGTCATCTCTTCTTCATAGATCGGCACAATGATGACCATGTTGTGTTTATTGGCATACTCCTGCATGAGCCGGGTGGTATGCCCATCCGGGATCGGCTCAGCTGCCCCATACCAGCGGTTGTCCTGGCTGGGACAGAAGTACGGCTGCGTAAAAACCTCTTGGAAACACAAAATCTGCACGCCCGCCGACCCCGCCTGATCGATTAACGGCAGATGAGCTTCCAGCATTCGATCACGAATCTCCTCGGGGGACATTTCAGCGCTTCCCTTAAGGCTCATCTGAATAAGTCCGGATTTGATTTTGTTCATGATTTTTTCCCCTCCTTAACTTTCAACAAGTAACATGTTACCAAGCCACGGTCGAGCCGACCTTACCGAGGATGTGATCGAAGCACGGCAATAGGTTTGCGTTTCTTCTAGCAGTTCTTCTCCAACTGGTCAATTCTTGCGGGCGGCATTGTCGGGCGGTCAAGGGGGTTGGATTGCCGCCGTAAAACCGCTCAGCCAGATTCGACACCGGAAGTTCTCAGCCGCCACAACGAGTGAGCAAATAACACAACCAGCACCACGCTACCCCCAATCAGCGTGGGTGTTCCGGGATTCTCCTGGATGACCAGCCACACCCACAACGGCCCGAGCACCGCTTCCAGCAACATAATCATGCCTACTTCCGGAGCTGGCAGGTAGCGCGGGCCCAGGGTCAGCAGAGTCAAAGCGAGCGGCAGTATGACTACGCCCGCCAGCGCCAACCAGGTCAACTGCAACACATCCAGCGGCGGAAATCCCGCAAAAGGAATGCCCACAAGCGCCGCGAGCAGCAAACCTATGCCAGATGCTGGAATCATGTTGATCTCACGGTGACCACGCAAGATAGTGAATACCGTTGCCAGTAAAAGCGCATTTAACAGCGCCAGTGAATCGCCAAACCAGCGGATGCCGCCAAAGCTGCCACTGGCGACGATCACCAGGCCAGTTGCTGCTCCGGCAATGGCCCAATAGGTAGAGGCTGACACCTTTTCGCGAAAAATCAGCCAAGACAGCAATGCCGCAATCAGCGGCATGCAAGCAAAAATCACAAGCACATTAGCGACGCTGGTGTAGGAGAACGCCGCATAGAAGGTGATCGAACAAGCGCCCTGCAGCAGGCACACGAGCGCGCCCCACCGGCCTATTGCCCGAACCGAACTCAGCAATCCCCGGCGTTTGACCAGTGCATAGCCGAACAACATGATGAGCCCGGCCGGGATGCCCCTGCCTACGGCTAGGGTAAAGGGGTCCACATCGGTTAGGCGAATCAACAACGAATCCGGAGTGAAGATCAGCACTCCCCCGAGGGTTAGTAACAACCCCTTGCGATGTTCAGCGCCCGGCAGCATCAGCCTTTGAAGTATTCATCAGATATTGCACTGTGATGCTTAATGCAGAGAAATCAGGTCACAAAGACTTGAGCGAGAATATGCAACACCAGTGGCTGCAAGTAAGTAGGAAAGCACCAGCAACCAAGGCACACGGCCCAAGAGGTGGATTATCTTTGCCAATCTAAAATCTAAGATTATTATTCTCACGGCTGACAGTCTCGATTTTACTTGAGGGAAACCCCGGGGAAATCCAAGCTCTTTCCCCCCGAGGGCGATAAGTCATTGAAAGTATTTTTTTTCTGATCTCTAACGACTCGGGTTCCGCCGGTTAGTTGTGAAATTGTTTCTTCCCACGGCGAATTAAGCAGATCATCTTCAAGGCTTACAAGCCAATCCTAAAGTACTACCGATATTGGCCAGAAAAAGTAGACACCGAGCCCTATTTTTTTAATTCGCGCACCCCTGATTTAATGCAGAAATCGAAAAGTTTACAGCGAGTACTGGACATTAATAGCGGTACTCTCATTGATTAGCCATTCCTGAGTGTAAGTAAATAACACCATTCTGCAATCAATTTGGGTTTTTGGGTGACTGGCCTATCAGGAACGATACACCGAAATACGTTTTTCCATTCGGCCAAACAGTACAGCTAAAAGGTAGCATATGCAGAAGTACATGCCTGCAACAAAAATCCAGATTTCAAATACGTGCATGGTCGATATTGCCACCTCTCGAGCAAGGAAAGTCAGTTCTTGTATCGAAATCAGCGCGACAATAGAGGAATCTTTTATCAGCGTAATGAACTGCCCAGCCAGCGGTGGAAGCATCCGATGAATCGCCTGCGGCAGAACCACCCAGCGCATCAACTGAAACCGCGACAAACCGGTAGACTGCCCGGCTTCGATCTGGCCTCGGTCTATAGATTGAATTCCGGCACGTACGATCTCCGTGATATAGGCTGCCTCGAAGATAGCAAGGCAAAAAATACCGGAAATTACATTCGAGAAAAGTTCCGGCGGGCCGATAATCCATTCAAGCACAGCCAGCGTGGCAGGTGATGCCCGCACGGATATCTCATCTATACCTAAAATCGGTACAAGCTGAGAACTAATGAAAAAGTAAAAAATAAACATAAATACAACAGGTGGCATGTTCCGAACAAACTCGACATATAACCTGCTGATCATTCGAAAGAACAATCTATCACTGGTGCGCATTATTCCCATTACGACCCCAATGAGGCTTGCAGCCAACATCGACCAGATCACAAGCCGACAGGTAGTAAATAGGCCTTTAAGTAACAAGTTGGGAACCCAATGCCCTTCGCTCTCGTCCCAGTGAAAAATATAGCCGGGAAGGAAATCCCACTGCCAGTGATACTCGAGCACTGTATCAACTTTATAGAACATGTATACAATAAAGCCGATTACAGATCCGATCACTGTAACGTTAATAACGAAGTTAAGGCGATTAAGCCTCAAAGGCCTTTTTCTTTTCACGATTAACTCAGCAGATATCGAGCTTTAGCTTAACTGCCTGATAAACCCTTCGGGCATAACGCGGGGGCCGAGATACTCTACGGCCCCCGCGTCTAGCACTACTCTTCTACCTGATCAGACCAATCCCTGGTCGTGAACCAGTAGGCCCACCGTTCGTCGAGCCAGCCATCACTGGTTCTTGTCATTATCCAGTTCGAAAAAACATTCAATGCGTCCGGATCACCCTTACGGATGGCAAAGGACTCATCATTCTTTGTCAATTTTTCGAGTGTCGGGTTAAACAACACATTTGGATGCTGAATCTGCCAATCTGTCGGTTTTGGATAGCTCGTGAGTACTGCATGCGCGTTACCGTTCACAACCTCCTGTAGCACGAGGGAGCTATCATCGAATTGCCGTAACTTTGCTTTTGGAAACATTTTTTTGGTAAGAGTGCAAGGTGTCGCACCACGTCGACAGGAAAAGGTGACGTCCGAACTGTTGTATCCATCTGGCCACGCCAGGCTACCCGCAAGCGCCGTGTTGGCTACCACTCCCATGCCGGAATGGGCATACGGCGCAGTGAAATTGACGGTCAGATTTCTCTTTGGGGTAACACTCATACCGCCGATGATGACATCGAAATTGCCGGCGATAAGAGCCGGGATAATTCCTGACCAGTCTGTTGGAACGAACTCAGCTTCGACACCAAGATCCTCTGCCAGTTTTTTTCCAACGTCGATTTCAAAGCCTATAAGGTCACCGGCTTTATTACGCATTGCCCATGGTACAAAAGTAGACATACCGATCTTAATTTTCCCTCGCTTGGTAATTGTTTCTATCACGCTTTCTGAGGTTAATTGCTTTTGAAGTTCGCCAGCATTCGCTGTAGTCAACGCAAAAACTGATCCAAATAGCACACCTAGCCCCAGAAGAATCTTTCTTGAAACTAACATTTCATTTACCTCCTTGTTTAATTAAAAACAGATGGTGTATATAAATACACCGAATACAGTCGTGTTGCGAAGCCGATAAACTCATTCATATTGACATCCACAATACTCCTGCTTAATCGAAACACAGTCATGAAGATCTTAAGCACTGCGCTTCAAATACGACTCAAAAAGATTTACTGCTATTGACAACGAGACCGTCATAATGAGATAAATTGCAGCGACTACGATCCATATCTCAAATGCCATGAATGTCTCAGAAATAATATCAAGCCCCGTTGTAGTCAAATCGAAAACAGCGATAACGCTGACTATCGCCGAATGCTTGATCAGGTTTACGAGGGTACCAGCCAGTGGCGGCAGCATGATTGGAATCGATTGCGGCAATATTATGTGACGGTAGGCTTGTGCTCGACTCAGACCAAGGCTATCGCCTGCCTCCCATTGACCTTTGGCAACAGACAAGATGCCAGCGCGCATGATTTCCGAGGCAAACGAACCCTCAAAAAACGAAATACACAGCACCGCGATCCAAAAACGATCCAGTTCCAATATCGGACCAAGTACGAAATAGAAGACAAATAATTGCACAAGCAATGGTGTATTACGAACAATCTCCAGGTAGAAAGTCGCAACCAACTTGCCAGAAAATGAATCCGACAACCGAAGAAATGCGGTGATTAGCCCAATAAATAGGCCGAGCACGATACTGTACAGGCCAATTTCAATGGTCACGAAAAGACCGTCGATAAGTGGCCCGAGTATCAGTTCTCCATCGATGTATTTGTAGAGGTACTGGGGAACACGATGCCATTGCCAAACGTAGTTCATGTTCTCAGCACCGCGCAAAGTAATCCATACCAGCCCGCTGGAGAAAGCAACCAACTGGATAATGTCAAACCACCGACTGTTCCACCATTTTCTGGGTAGCGACACGCATTTAACTCCTATTAGCAAGCAGGAATAGTCTAAGGTTGCGGGTGACTCAAGCAGGCCAATTTCGGAAATCCCACGAGTATGTTTATCGTTATAGCCGGCATATTGCTATCATCGTCTTTAATCAAAAGCCTAACTCTGATAATAAGTAAATTCAAGAGCTTCGATCATGAAAGCCAACAAAATACTATTTGCTAACTCACTTACTAGATTAACCACTCCCAGATTGATTTTCGAGTTAATCCCACTCGCTGCAGCATACGATTCAACGACACTAAACAAATAATCGAAAAAGTAGAATTCATTATCCATTCAATGAGATAATATCTGCGAAAGAAAAAGTTTCGTCCTATCGTTTTTTGGTTTTGTGAAGAATTCCTCCGTACTCGCTGCTTCGACAATTTCCCCTGCGTCCATAAAAATAATCATGTCTGCAGCACGTTTTGCAAATCCCATTTCATGAGTGACAACGATCATTGTCATTCCTTCTTCTGCTAATTCGACCATAACATCCAGCACTTCTTTAATCATCTCAGGATCAAGAGCAGAAGTTGGCTCATCGAACAACATGATCTTCGGCTGCATACAAAGGCTTCTTGCTATCGCGACTCTTTGTTGCTGACCACCAGATAGTTGCGCTGGATACTTGCTGGCTTGTTCTGGAATATGCACACGCTCAAGATAACCCTCTGCCAGTCGTCGAGCTTCATCTTTTGACATTTTCCTCGCCCGCATAGGCGCCAGGGTAAGGTTCTCAAGCACAGTCAAATGAGGGAAAAGATTAAATTGCTGGAAAACCATACCAATCTCGCGGCGCACACTAGCAATATCTTTCAGTTCACCTGTCAGTTCATGCCCGTTAACAATAATTTTCCCGGCATCGTGCTCCTCCAGCCGATTAATGCAGCGAATCATGGTTGACTTCCCAGATCCTGAAGGGCCACAAACCACGACTCGCTCCCCGGCTGCCACATTCAACGTAACATCTTTTAATGCTTGGA
>Ga0187833_10006382_pt1 | contig 10913 bp, 11 predicted proteins | sample ETNtaG_37_FD_167968 | JGI IMG/M metagenome (GOLD analysis project Ga0187833, IMG submission 167968) | Marine microbial and viral communities from oxygen minimum zone, Eastern Pacific Ocean - ETNP2014_SV_400_PacBio MetaG (Illumina Assembly) | ecosystem: Environmental > Aquatic > Marine > Hypoxic... | reverse complement strand
ACCTCGCGAGCGACACAATTCGAAACGTCTGGTCGCCGACTTTCAGGGTTTCGGAAAACTCCGACTTGTTCACCCGGATCTAGCCTCCCCCGATACACGTGTATGCGGGATTAGTACATGTCCATTCATTATGAGGCGAGCAGTCCTTGAGACACTGACCTCCGGAACAACCCAGCGTCCCTCAGCTAATTGTTCGACTCTGGCATCACAGGCGAGAACTCCTGCGGGGTGCCCCAGCCTGACCGTGTTGCCAATGGTTTGTTGAACGCAGCGACCGACAACAGTCCCTGAGATTTGAGCTGTCGCCGCGGCACTCATAGCAGCGGTAACCGCGAGCGTTCGATGAACACGCCGCATGGAGATTAGGCGAACCAGGAGGTCGACCTCCCTAGATCGAACTACTTCACCTTCGGTCGAAATATAAGAGTCAGCTCGAGCGACAACGGCAACCTTTGGAACAGTCGGCGACTCTGCCATTGCCTCAGCAGACGAGTTCGCCATCCCTAACCGGACGGCTGCCTCTGCTCGAATCACCTCAAGCTCCCGGAGCTCATCCGATTTCAATTCGATCTCTTCGGGTGACGCACCTACATCAATCCCCATATCTTCGCCAGCCACAAACACCATTGGATTTGCCACATCGACGATCGACACCGTGACCTTACGGTGAGACGGCAGCACAACGGTCTCACTTGTCATCCCTGTAGGGAAGACGCTGCCATTGACCGACCCAAATGGGCTTGGGTATGACAGGTCGATTCTTGACCCGGAACCGGGCACACCAGAGATCACATAGTCACCGGTGGGGTTGAACCGACCTGACTCGACCGGAACCCTAGACACAAAGCGCTGGCCGGTGTTGAGACTGAGGCAGGCTACGTCTGTCACCGGCTCAGACGCTTCAAGCAGGCCAGAGTTCACAGCGTAGGGACCGATTGCGGCACTGATATTTCCGCAGTTACCCGAGAAGTCAACTACCGCCTGCGACACCTCAACCTGGGCAAACTCAAAGGCAACATCGGCGTCCTCACTTGGAACCCCCGGTCGAACTATGGCTGCCTTGCTAAGCGATGAGCTCCCTCCCCCGAGACCGTCGACTTGCCGCCCGGCTGGATCGGGGCTTCCGAGGGCGGCAAGAATTATCGATTCCCTCTGAGTTCGGTCGTAGTCGGAAAGTTCCTCCTCAGCGAACAGGACAGCCCGACTGGTACCACCTCTCCAGAACTGGCAGGGAACCGGGACGTCGAGCAAGGACCTATTTGATTAACCGCTCAGTTGAACCTACGTACCTGGCACGAGGCCTGATGAGGCGATTGTTTTCAAACTGCTCACAGATATGCGCGGTCCATCCGGCTAGCCGAGAAGTCACAATAAAACTCGTCAAAAGATCCAGGGGAAACCCAAGGTGGTAAAGGACGATGGCCGAGTAGTAATCGACGTTGGGATTGAGCCCTTTACGTTCAAGAAGTTCCTGCTCAACGGACCTAGCAATCTGGTACCACTGTGTCTCTCCAGACTCTTCGCCGAGAACCCTTGCCAACTCCTCCATCGGATAGGCCCGGGGATCGCGAGTCCGGTAGACCCGGTGCCCGAATCCGGGTACCTTCCTCTTCGCCGCAAGAGCTTCCTCGATATACCCACTGACGTTGTCGAGTTCGCCGATTTCCCGAAATAGGTACATCGAGTCGTCAATCGCCCCACCATGCAGCGCACCCTTGAGAGCCGAACAGGCGGCAACCACCGCCGAGTAGTAGTCCGACAAGGTTCCAACCGCAGTACGCGCTGCAAACGTTGAGGCGTTTAGCTCATGCTCCGCATAAGTGTTCAACACGGTGTTCAGTGCGGCAGATGCTCCTTCGGTCGGTTCGTCGCCGTGCAGCATGTAAAGGAAGTTGGCCGCATGACCAAGATCTCGCCGAGGTTCCACTGGATCTTTCCCCTGAGTTAGCCTTGCCATGCTCGCCACGACCGTCGGAGTCATCGAAATAAGTGTCGTTGCGCTCCTAAGCACGCTCTCTGGGCTGGAATCTTCCGCATTCTGGTCCAACGCACCTGCAACTGAGAGAACCGACCGCATTACTGCCATCGGGTTGGCGCCATCGGTGATCATCGGCAAGAGGTCAGCTACCGCCTGTTTCAGATCGCGATGATGCTTTGTTTCTTCTGAAAATTCCGCCACAACGTCCTCGCTGGGCCATTCTCCGTGCCAAAGCAGGAGAACGACAGAGAGGAATTCAGCTTCAACCGCAAAACTCCGGAAGTCGTAGCCGCGATATAGGAGCAATCCACCAGCACCGTCTATGTGGCATACGCTGCTCTCACACGCAAGGACACCGTCTAGACCTTCTCTCACTTCCTCCCCGGGACCCGCAGTCATCTCATCTCCTCTTGTCCCGGTTGCAACCTTCGAGCTGCTCGATCCTCGCCCAAACTAAGGCTACTATAGAACATAGAATATGCATACTTGAGACCTGCTTTGAATTCCCCGGCCCAGATTGGTCTTGCTTACAATAACCAGGGACACCGGTCAAGAATCTGTCTTTGCCCGCCGTTCTCATCGGTAACCGCCGGATCTCAAAGCGTCAACTCCTAGAGCGACCAACAGCAGTAGGCCCTGTGCGATGTATTGGTGGTACGTCGGCCACCCGGCCAGAGACATTCCATTGACCATGAACCCGAGGATGACGGTGCCTGGGAAGGTTCCGACCATGCTCCCGGTTCCACCGGCCAGGCCCACTCCACCGAAGATGACCGCAGTAATGATTGTTAGTTCCCAACCAACCCCAATAGTGGACTGCGTGCCCCCGAGCATGGAGGCCATCATCCAGCCACCAATCCCCGCACAGAACCCAGACAGCACTAGGAAGAAAATGCGGAGTCCGTCAACTGGTAGAGCCGCGGATCTCGCTGATTCCGGGTTGCCACCTACTGCGTAGGCATGCCGCCCTAAACGGGTGTGGGCAAGGAGAAGGTAGCCCAGACCTGCTACCAGAAGCGCTAACATCACCGGCGCCGGTACGCCGAAAGGACGCCTCTGCAGAACGGTGAAGACAGGGTCGTCTATCCCTTGAAGCGTTTCTAGGCGCAGTCCTCCACCGCCCTCGATCAAGAATCCCGTACCACGGGCGATTCCCATCATTCCGAGGGTCGCAACAAGAGGATTGACCCTGAGCTTGACTACGACAAGTCCGTTAACCAGGCCAACTAATAAGCCAATCCCTAGACACGCTGCTATTGCGACCCATGGCGATCGGCCGCTGATCATGACTTCTGTACCGAGGCTCCCGCTTAGCGCAATCGTGGCCCCCATGCTGATATCGATCGCCCCGGATATGAGCCCAATAGTGGTACCAACGCCGACCACGAGAAAAACTGCCGTTGAACGACCTGCGTTGAGAAGGTTGCTCGTCTCCAAGAAGCCAGGGGCTTTTGAGGCAAAGAACGCAATCTCTCCGAAAAAGACCACGGCAAGCAGGACCCTGCCCCCTCGCTCGGAGGTCAGAGCTCTCTTCACGGGAACAGGATCCGGTTTTCCGATTTATCCCAGGGAGGTGGCTGACAAACCATACGACGATCCGGATCTTCTTTCAGGGCCATGAGATATCCCGGACAGCTCATCCGAGCTTAAAGGGGTCCCTAACTATGCCTTCGGTTTCCACCCAGACGGTCTTGGTCTGTTGGTATTCACGAAGGCCCTCGAGCCCATTCTCTCGTCCGTAGCCACTTGACTTGTATCCACCAAACGGTACGTCGTGGCTCACCATTCGGTAAGCGTTTAGCCACACTGTTCCCGCTTGGATTGCCTTCGCTAGCCGATGGCCGCGTTGGATGTCACGGGTCCAGACCCCCGCCGCAAGTCCGTGAGAGGAATCGTTCGCCAATCGCACTGCTTCGTCCTCATCTTCAAACGAGATGACAGATAGGACCGGGCCAAAGATCTCTTCCTGTGCGATACGCATTCCATTTTCGACCCGGTCAAAGATAGTTGGCTCAAGAAATAGGCCTTCGGGAAGGTGGTCCGGCCGCTTCCCACCGAATATCAGTTCCGCCCCGTCCTCAAGACCAGCGGCGACAAAGGACACGACCCGGTCGTAGTGAGCCTGGAACGCGAGCGGTCCCATCTCTGTCTCGAGGTCCAGTGGGTTCCCAATCGTGATCGCCGCTGTCCGATCAACTACCCGACTAAGCAACTCGTCATGGACTGACCTTTGAACCAATAGACGGGAGCCGGCCACGCAGCTTTGCCCGCAAGCGGCAAAGATGCCTGCGATTACGCCCGAGGTGGCAGCATCGAGATCTGCGTCGTCGAAAACGATATTTGGTGACTTGCCCCCCAGTTCCAACGAGACCTTTGCCAGATGGCTGGCCGCAGCCGAAGCAACCCGCTTTCCAGTCACCGTTGAGCCCGTGAAGGCGATTTTGTCAACACCTGGATTCGACACCAATGGCTCTCCCACATTGGGGCCATCTCCAGTCACCACATTTAGAACTCCGGGAGGAAACCCCGCCTCTTCAACCAGGCGGGCGAACAGAATGGTCGATACTGAGGTGTGCTCCGAAGGTTTCAGAACAAACGTGCATCCAGCAGCGAGGCCGGGAGCAAGTTTGTAAGCGGCTATGAGTAGCGGCGAGTTCCACGAGGTAATAGCCCCGACAACCCCAACGGGTTCAAGTAGTTGGTAAACGAAGAAGTTAGGTTTCGAAGACCCAATGACATCCCCGCCGATCTTGTCCGCAGCTCCAGAGAAGTACTCGTAGTAGTTGGGCAAGGCTTCCATCTGGCCGCGCATCTCTCGGAGGAGTTTCCCGTTGTCTCGCACCTCTGCTACAGCAAGCTCTTCGGCATTTTCGTCGACTAAAACTGCAAGCCGTCGAATGAGCCTGCCTCGATCCGCGCCCGTCATCTTTCCCCAAGGCCCATCATCGAAGGCCAGCCGAGCGGCACCTACTGCCCGCTCGACGTCCCCAGGGCCACATGCCGGTATCTCTGCCCAAGATTTTCCCGTATATGGGTCAATGCTGGAAAATGTCTCGGCGGATAGCGAGTCCACCCATTCATGGCCGACGAGTAGCCGATGAGGCTCTATTTCCCCTACCTCAGCCACCGTCACCTGTAGCCCCCAGATCTCAATGAGTCGATGCCCACAGCGAACAGGAGCAGAGAGCCCTGGGCAATGAGTTGGTGATAGGTCGGCCACCCAGCCAGGTTCATGCCGTTAACCATAAATCCCAGGATGATGGTGCCGAGGAACGTTCCCACCATGCTTCCAATTCCGCCGGCGAGGCTCACCCCACCAAAGATGATCGCGGTGATAATTGTCAACTCCCAGCCAACGGCAATGGTGGCCGCTGTGCCTCCAAGCATCGAGGCCATCATCCAGCCTCCAATCCCCGCACAAAAGCCTGACAGCATCAGGAAAAAGATCCGGAGCCGGTCTACCGGGAGAGCAGCTGCTCTCGCCGCCTCAGGGTCTCCACCTACTGCGTAGGCGTACTGCCCCAGTCTGGTATGGGACAGGAGGACGTATCCCAATCCAATAACCAGGAGAGAGAACACAACCGGTAAAGGGATGCCAAATATGTCCCTCTGCAGCACTATGAAGATTGGATCGAATGTCCGGAACATTTCTCCAACAACACCACCACCGCCACCTTCAATGAGAAATGCCGTACCCCGTGCTACCCCCAACATACCTAGAGTGGCCACAAGTGGATTTACTCGAAGCTTTACAACAACGATCCCGTTGAGCAGACCAACAAATGCTCCGATAAGTAGAGATACGCCGATCGCAACGAAAGGTGAGGCTCCTGCGACCATCACCTGAGTACCGATACTCCCACTAAGGGCAATTGTTCCCGCAATACTAATGTCAATAGCTCCAGAGATAAGACCAAAGGTGGTCCCAACTCCGACAACTAGGAAGACGGCGGTATATCGACCAGCACTCAAAATGTTCGTTACTTCAAGAAATCCCGGCACTTTAAGACCAAAGAATATAAGTTCAACAATCAGAAACAGCACCAATACCACGCGTCCACCGGACTCAGACAGAGCAATAGACTTAAATGTGGTCCGGCTACTCCTCTCGTTGGTACGCCTGCCACCATTTTCAGTGTTCATCGGTATCCACCCTTTGGGCGTTGGTCAAACGCCACGGCCGCGATAAGGAGAACGCCATTTAGCACCATAACGATCTCGGGTATTATCTGCATCTGTGTTACCCCATTGGCAAGAGCGGTGACAAATAACACCCCTATGAGAGTGCCGGCCACTGATCCCTTTCCGCCTTTTAGACTTGCCCCACCTAAAAATACCGCAGTCGCGATTACCAACTCTCGACCGGTACCTGAGTTAGGTGCAACTGCTCCTAACATAGATGCGAGCATTATCCCGGCAAACCCGAAATAGAGACCGGCTAGCGTGTAAAGCCCTAGACGGAACCGGTCTACATTAATCGCAGCCTGCCTGGCGGCGTCTGGGTTACCTCCAACCGCATATATCAGACGACCGAGCTTCGTATAACGCAGCATTACAATCGAAAGCAGCGCTACAGCAAAGAGTATGTAGACAACTACCGGCAAACCCCCAATTCTCTCCCTAGCCCACCGGTACCCGTCGTCTCGAATCCTAGTGTGGCGACCATCCACCAGGTCGAAGCCAATTCCACGAAGGACAAACATCATCCCAAGCGTGACAATCAGTGGATTGATGCGCGCCTTACTGACCAGTAGGCCATTGATGTACCCGATCGTAATTCCAACAACCATTCCGATAACAAGACATAAAGGAAGCGGAAGCCCCGCGAGAAAGACTTTCCCTGTAACAACACCAACAACCATCATTGCCGATCCAACCGAGAGATCTAGACCTCCACCAATTAGAACGATTGCAAAGCCAGCACCTGACACAAATGTGACAGCACTATATTGCAGTATTGTTATTGAGTTGACCTTCGTAAAGAAATAATCAAGTTCCCATGTAAAGTAAGATATCATCAGAATAAATGCTAAGAGTAAAAGTGTATTATCCTTTAACAAGACTTCTTGCACTCTTCTGATCATTCTATATTCCTCAAGTATCTAACGACTGTATCTGCTGATGTAGGCAGTCAATTAGGCAGTCATTCATTCCACTTGTATCTACTGTTCTTCCGGGCTCTCTACCTATTCTCATTACCCTGCACTATTAGGTTTACGCATTCTTCAACTGTTAGCGAGGCTGCATCTACTACGTCCACACGTCGGCCTCGTTTCATCACCAGAACTCGGTGTGCTAGAGAAAGAACTTCAGGAATCCTGTGACTGATCAGAATGATTGACAAACCTGTTTGATTAATGCTTGAGATCAGCTCATTTACGGTTGCCGACTCGGTGGCCCCCAGAGCCGCAGATGGTTCGTCCATTACGAGGATTGATTCACTCTCCTCAAAGGCCAGTGCTCGTGCAATTGCAACCATCTGTCGCTGGCCACCCGAAAGGACACCCACCTTTGTCTTTGTCGAACCGATGTCGATGTTCAATCGTCTCAACAACGCTTCCGCTTCCTTATGCATCTGCCGCTTCTGCAGGAATCCCAGGACTCCCGGCATGCCACTTGTCTTCTCTCGTCCAATGAAGATGTTTGCTGCAACGTCCAGGTTGTCGAACAGAGCCAAATCCTGAAAAATCATCTCCACTCCGTGGCGACGGGCATCCTGGGCGTCATTGATCTCGACGCGCTGCCCGTCAATTCTGATTTCCCCCTCGTCGACCTTCACCATTCCGGCAACGATTTTCATCAGGGTGCTCTTGCCCGCCCCGTTGTCTCCAACGACACCCAGGATCTCCCCGCGGCGCAACTCGAGGTCAACCCCTACAACTGCCTCAACCGGCCCGAAGCTACGTGAAATCCCCCGAAGTTCCAGGATGTGATCAATCCCGTCCCCGTTGTTCGGTTCCGATTCCCGCTCACTCTGGCCCGTCTCTGTATCTAGTTCCATGGCGGTATCCTTTCGGGTCCTGTGGTCACGGCCCCACCAACGCCGAACTCATAGCCCTCTCTGCCTTTTTCGATTCCGAATCGCATATCAAACACAATCCCAAACTCATCACCAAGGTTCGTTCTAACGGTGTCGTCGCTGCTGTTCGCTGTTGCAGGATCGACCCGCTGCGTGACGTAGGCGAAGTCGACGTAAGGCGTCACGGGGTACGCATACCTAATCCAAGTGCTCCGGTTGATTACTACACCCACCCCTGGAGTCAACAAGAAGGCTCGTGCTTCATCAACTGCTGGACCTTCTCTTCCGTCAGACGCGACCACAATTGCGGCCGTTCCTGTGAGTGTGATGAGAACAATTGTGCTCTCCGGATGTTTCTGCAAGAACTCACATCGAGTACCCCTGTGGTAGTAGCGGAGTGTGCACATATAAGGCTGTTTCGGAAACTCGATTGCCTTTTGGACCCACAGAAAGCCCAAGTTCCCCGGTGAACGATTGAACCGCGGAGAGTCCGGCTCCTCCGGGGCAATCAAGCATCCGAACGGCTCGAACGCCTCTCGCGACAGATGCTCGACCGCTAGTGGCCGCACCTCAATCTCAGACATATATAAGGTTCCAAACTCTCGCTAAAGGTCCATGGGGCTCACCGGAGCACCATCTCGGATGGATTGTTCCAGAGCAAAGAGAACTCGGTGGGTTCGCAGTGCCGACTCACCACAGGCCCAAGCCTCCGAATCGTCCTCGATCGCGTGAAAGAAATCCGCTCGTGTGGCCATGAAGGAATCCGGTGACATCGTGTATCGGAGTGGTAGTTCCAAGGACGCCCCCCTGGGATCATGTGGCCCGTACTGAAGACTCGCCCTTAACAGTCGGGCCTCAGGTGGTAGTTCCTGGTCAACAAGGCCGTCGACTCCCGCGAGGTCTCCCACTGCGCTGAAACCAAAGCGGCGGCGATTCCGCGACGCCCAGTCATAGATCATCCGCGCGTTTGCCCCATTGTCAAAAGTAAAGATGGCGCTAAGTACCGAACCGATGCCGTCGACCCGACGACTCCTGTTACCAAACACCGAAATAGGAACCTCTTCAAACCACGACAACAAGACGTCGATCCCGTGTACACAGTTGTCGTGAACGGCATCGAATGCGTTGGTGTGTTGTCGTCCAATACCTGAGTGATAGTCCACAGAGGCGGAAATCAACTCCCCTAGTGCTCCAGATGAGATGAGTTGGCGACACCCGAAGAATGAGGGTGCGTACCTGGTGTTCAGGTCCATGGCGAACTTGACTTTCCCTCGAACTGCCGCTTCTACGATTTGTGTGCACTGCTCCCACGTCTCTGCGAGTGGCTTCGCAATGAGCACATGGATCCCCTCAGCAGCGGCGTATTCCACTACCTCAACCCGAGTAACAGAGAGGTCGCCTTCCCAAGCCATATTGATATCGACCACATCAAGATCAACCGACTCAATCATTGCCCGGTGGTCCTCAAAAACGTTCTCAACTCCCCAGCGGTCACGCATCATTTCTCTAGCGCTTTCGTCCGGATCACACGCCGCAACAGGCTCTAGATGCAGCGCCCGATAGGCCGGCATGATCTCTCCATGGACAATCCGACCAGCTCCCACAAGACCGACACGAAGGTCCCTCTCTACTGGGCGAAGAACCGCCCCTGGCACCAAGTCCAATTCGAGCACTTCGTTCAGATCCATGTTATATCGCCTTTAGGGGATCAAGGGAGAGATAAATGCGGCAGCCTCTTTGACGCCGTCTTCGTATGAGACAAACGGATCCTCGTTCTCAATACTCAGACCTCCGTCGAAGCCAACGGCATCCAAAGATTCAAGAAATTCTCGCCAAAACACACTGTCGTGCCCGCGGCCAATGGTCCTGTGTCTCCAGGCCCGGCTCTCGGGAGCGCTGAACGGCCGCCCGTCCAAGACTCCTGCAATTGCTAGTTCTTCAGGCACGGCCTCGGTGTCTTTCATCTGCACATGCTGCACCGCTTCACCGAGAGCTCTGACTACCGCGACCGGATCCATCTGCTGCCAGAACAGATGACTCGGGTCGACATTCGCACCCACAGATGGGCCCACCGCATCACGCAGACGAAGCAGAGTCGGGACGTTGTAGACCAGATGCATCGGGTGAAGCTCCATTGCAATCCGTTCAACTCCGTGTTCGAGTCCGAAGGCACTGATCTCGGTCCAGAACTCAACCGCCTCTCCCCACTGCCTCTCTGACAGAGCTACAGAATCTGCGGGCCAGGGATAAAACACCCAGTTGATGGTTGTTGCGTCGCTCCCGTCGCCTCCGACTCCAGACATTGTCACAATTGTCCTCACACCCAACTGGCCAGCAAGCACAATCGTTTTCCGTATGAGTTCTTGATGAGCTGGTCCGGTTACAGGATGCAGAGCCATCCCGGAACAATTCAGCGCCGAGATACTAAGACCTCTTGATTCGAGTTCCCCAAGAAGGGTCTTTCGTGCATCTTCGGAGGAGACTAAATACTCAGCGCCTGACGGCTGCCCCGCCTGGGTCACCTCAACCTGGGTTGCCCCGACAGCAGCCGCCAAGTCCAACCGTGCCAAAAACTCGTTGTAAGTCGATACAGGGTCAAACCACGGCTCACCGTCATCCGTGACAGGCCGATGTTCGTCTGGGCTACCCCCGCTAGCGGTGAACAGGCGAGTGATGAGACCGAGCGAAAGACGCGCTCTCTCGCCCGATCCCATCCTCACACCTCTACTCGCACTCGCACCGTGGCTATTAAGCGAAACCCAATCTCAGACCCGTACGACCCTGCTGCTAGCCCGGGTAGTACTCGTTGACGTTGGTGATATCGAGGTAGACGTGTGGTGTGCCGTGGATAGACGCCACCTGTTCACCAGCCAGGATCCCCTCGACGATCGGCAACAGGCTCTGCCCGTACCGGTC
>Ga0187833_10006381_pt1 | contig 10914 bp, 8 predicted proteins | sample ETNtaG_37_FD_167968 | JGI IMG/M metagenome (GOLD analysis project Ga0187833, IMG submission 167968) | Marine microbial and viral communities from oxygen minimum zone, Eastern Pacific Ocean - ETNP2014_SV_400_PacBio MetaG (Illumina Assembly) | ecosystem: Environmental > Aquatic > Marine > Hypoxic... | reverse complement strand
ATCTTCTATGTCCTAAGACTAGCGCGTATACCAATTCCGCCACTTGCCCCCATTAGTTGACATGACATATATATCATTAGAATTATTATACCAAATAATTTATTTTACGCCTGATTTTCATTAGGTCCAATCTTAACTGTTAATCCATTCAATTCTTCATTCAAATCAATTTGACAGGCAAGTCTCGAGTTATTTTTTAAATCACTTGAATTATCCATCGCAGACTCTTCCTCGAATGTTTTTGGATTAATTTTATCTAACCATTCTTCATCTACATATACATGACAAGTACCACAATCTGGAAATCCCCCACAAACTCCATAAGGATATGCTATTTCATATTGGTCGATCAGCTGCATCAAGGTCTGACCTTTTGAACCTTCCAAAATATGTTTTTTATCTTTTCGATCAGTTACGTTTACAATTATTTTGTTGATCATTATCCACCGTGCCTTGTAGGAAAACTTTCTTGAATATCAACTTTATTTTCTTTTAATATCCTTGTTGCCTCTTCAACTACCTCTGGCACTGGATCTTTGGTAAGTTTTTTTAGTTCTTCTCTTGGAAGCGATGGATTTCTACAAACAGCTCTTCGTATATATGAGTCATCATCTTGAGCAAACCTAGTCAATTTTAAGGGTTCAGTTTTAGGATTTAAAGCTTGGGCTAATTTAAATGATGGAATTGGACTATTAGGTGCTGCAATTACGTGTTCAGATTCAACAAATTTTTCTTTTTTTTTAAATAAAAAAATAACCTTCAAAAAAATATAGGAAATATATAAAAATATATTTAAAAAAAAAGTTATTATCTTCTGTAGCAAACCTGCTTTATATGGATCCATCTAACGTTTTATCTTTTAAGAAAAAGCTATCTTACTTGCTTTCCTCTGTGAAAAATCAAGTATTTAAGAAAAAATGACATCTTGGCATTTGCGTGGACTCTTATTTCCAAAAAACTTTCTGTAAAAAACCAAACCAACCTATTAAAAAAGTTATCTGGAAACTCTTCTACAATCTTTTCCACTATGCGTTTAACACCAGGAAATCTAATTAATAAATGAGAAAATCTTGATAATTTTAAAACGTATAATCCAACTTTATCTCTACGATAATTATCATAATAAACCATTGATCTACTTCCAAAGACATTTTTTCCATAATTATATCCAGAGTTATGAACGTTTTCAACATTTTTTCCAGTTTTATGCATAGCTTGACGACCCGTCGTATAAGCTTCGTCAGCAGGTAAAATTACCTCACTTTTTTCATCAGTAGCTTTAAAAGACTCTTTTCTCCAAGTACTCGGAAAAACACTGCCGGGAGCCATAACATCAGACGCTTGATATTGTCCAAGTTCTAATCCTACATTATTTATTTCAAGACCTGGAAATGGTTTAAAAATATTAATTCCGTGTATTCCGCTTGAACCAGTAATTCTTCTTGCCATATCTAAAGTTTCCCACGTTAGTTCTTTTGTTTCTCCAGGAAGACCTAACATAAATTGCATAGAATACCTCAAGCCAAATCTATTCATTCTATCAGTAACTTCTATCATTTGAGAATTTTTTACACTCTTTCTTAGTGTCTTATATCTGAATTCTTCATTTCCTGTTTCAAGACCAAATCTTATTAATCTGCATTTTTTTGTTGACGCAAGAGCTGAGCATACTTTCTCACTAAGCTCAGGTATGACAGCATTAATTGAAAAAGTAGCTTTCAATCCAGATTGTCTATATGCTTCACAAAAATCTATTATCCATTTGGGATTATATGTTAGCGTACTATCATTAAAAAAGAAATCGGTTGATCCATACTTATTTTCTAACATTTTCAATTCTTCAATCACATGTTTAACAGATCTCGATTTAGTATAATCTTTACCTTTCATACCGTTCGAAATATGAATTTTTTTATAGCCGTCATTAAAACAATATGTACAAGGATAAGGACAACCTCTTCCCGCCAAGACTTGAGTGAATGGCACTATCTTGAAATATGAATCTTTCTGCCAATATATATCTCTATCATCAAATGGAGCATCATCCATTTTCATCATCCAATGTCTCATTGGATTTTTTTTAATACTTCCATCTAACTGTTTTATATGTAAATTACCTACATCAAGCTTTCTCCAATCTTTTCCTTCGTCCAGTGCATTACATAGTTCAACTATTGGATCTCCACCTTCTCCAACACAAATTATATCCAAGCCTGAATTTTTAATTATCTGAGGCATAAATGTAATATCATATCCACCCGCTATTAGTATTGTATCTATCTCTGCCTCTTTTAATTCATCAACTGTTGCCAACATATGATTTCGATATGACGTTAAAACAGAAAAGGCCACAAGATCAGATTTTTCTTTTTTGCAAAATTCAACTATTTCTTTAGGGCTTCCTAACGCAAGATTAGTTGTATGCCCTGCTTTCTTTAGATAAGCAGACAAAGCTTGTGTACTCTGAAGAGGAAAATACATTTCTTGCGCAAATACGACGTGAGCCATTTTAAAAGACCTATAAATTCAATATTGTTCTAATTAATATTCAAGTGTTAATAAAACTATATTACAACATAAATATAATTCAAGTATTTAGTAAAATTATGAAAAAATATAATGCTTTTTCCAAATTTTAACATTATCTTTCTTTACGCACACCATATCAATTTCAATTTTGTTTTTATTTAAGTAGCTAATTAATCTCAATATAGCTGTTTTGCTTTTTTCTAGTAAATCTGGAGATGTAATACAAATTTTTTTTTTGTGTCTTTTAATATACTTATATTGATTTTTACTAATTGATATATTATTAAAGAAGTCAAACCAAATCCAATTAATTTTTTTTAAAATTTTATTATTTAGATCAAACTTTTCATATAACGAAAATCTCAAAAATAAATGGTTACTATAACCAAGTTTAATCATTTCAACAAATTCTTGGGAAATAAGATTCAAAAACAAAAATTTCATTTTTTTTTTAATTAAAATTTTATAAATTTTTTTTGAAATTCCAGTTGATTTAATGTCAATTATTAAAAAATAATTTTTAAATAATTTAATATTTTTGATAAAATTCAGGCCCTTTTTAAATGGATCATGAGTCATGATTATATTATTTGAATCAGTTCTTACATCGATTTCCACTCCCTTGAAATCAAACTTTTTTATCTTTGATATTTTTTCCTTTGTATTTAATCTATGAGCAATATAAATCGTCATAATCTAATCTTTATTATTCCAAGAAACATTTTAATACTCAGTAAAAACACTGAGGCAAAACTCTTATTCCACGATGAAGATCCATATTTTCTTTCTTTTTGTATCACTGGTATTCGAATAATCTTTTTATCTTTTTTTTTTGAAATCATATAATACAAGTAAATATCTAACATTAAATCTTTCGGAGTATCATGAAAATTCCGTAAAATCTTTTTTGAAAAAAAATTAGGCTGTGCATTTATATCATAAAGTATTTTACCAAGTATAACCGAAGCAATTATACTCATCATGAATGTAAAAATTTCTTTGTAAAACTTTCGATTTTTTCTTTTGCCTTTTATTAAAATATTATCAAGTCTATTATTTGGATCCTTTAATAATTCATAAACTTTTAACAAAATTTTCAAATCATATTGCAAATCTCCATGAATCCATCCAACATAGTCGCTTGTCACATATTTTAGACCCTGAGTAATTCCATTACCCCAACCTAAATCTTCCTCTATATTTATAAATTTTATTTCGGAAAAACTATTCTTTTTTTCACAAATAATTTTCCACGAATTGTCTGTCGATCCATTATTTACAATTATAAATTCAAAATTTTTTTCTAAATTATTTTTTTTTATTTGATTTAATAAAACTGGAATATTTTTTTCTTCGTTATAACATGAAATAACACAAGAAATTAACTTAATAGACATTAAAATAATTTTCCCAAAAGTTAAATTCTTTAAGCAATTTTGGAGATCCCATATTTAAATATATATCATCAGAAATACAATAAACTTTGAGATTCATTTTAACACCTTCCTCAACAAGATTATCAATTAAAATTTCTTTATTACTTCTATTGTTAACAACTTTTTTAAAACATTGTATAAAAATATTTTTATTCTTGAAATAAAAATTTCCAGTAAGCCTTAATGAATTTTTTATCTTTGGTGTTTTAACATAAACTTTTTGTACTTTATTATTTTTTGATTTAATCCAAGATCCCTCGTTTGTAATACTATCTGTTTCAATATTTTGGGACACAAAAGTTAAGATATCTGATTTATTCTTGAGAGCTCTATATAAATTAATATTAAAAAGAGAGAAAGCATCACAAGAATTTATAAAAATTGATTTATTTTGTAAAGTTTTGTCTAATACATGCATTACAGTATCTGCTTGACCCTTAGTTATTTTATTCAAAGAGTGAATTTCAAAATTTTTTCCTAAAAAATTTGTATTTCGTCTTAAAGTAATTAATTGAATCTTTTTATTATTTGGTAAATAATCTTTTATTAGGTTAATCATTTTCTTTTTTTTAATTCCAACTTTACAAAGAAATTTGGGTGTTTTAATGTTTTCGTCTAAAAATCTCTGTCCTCGACCAGCTGCAGGAATGATTATTTTATCAGCTAAATTTACTTTTTTTATTTTATTTTTGAATGATTCCTTATTTGTATAAAATTTGTACCACTTCTTAAAAATTTCAAAATAATCAGGCTTACCTATATGACAAAAATAATTAACATATTTTACTTTTTTATTTTCAATAAAATTAAAAGCCAATGAAGGATAATATTCGTTATTAATTTTTATTTTTTTTTCTACAATTTTTTCGAAACTATTAACCATTTCTACACCTAATTTAAAAAAAAATAGTCCGATCGATAAAGGCTCTTTCTGCCATTTTTTTGTAAAACTATTTTTTTCTCTAATAGCAATAATCTTTTTATTTATAGTTTTGCAAAAAGCATAACTATTATTATCAACTGTAAACGGATGCCAATTTTTAAAACAGTAAACAAAATTATTTTCTAATTTTTTTATTTCTGTATTCTTTCGAGACCAATGAATATCACAATAACTTAAAAAAATATTTTTGAGTTTGCTAAGTTTTTTTTTAACTAAATAAAGCGAATATAAAGAACCTAAATTATGTGATTTAATAAAAAGGATCTCTGAATTTCTATATTTTTTTAGAATTTTTAAATATTTTGGCTGAATATTTTTTCTTATAATGAATATTTTTTTAATATTTTTTGGAAAATTTCTAATTATTAAATCAAGCATATTATTATTTTGATCTATTTTGAGGAAAGGTTTTAGTGTTTTATAACCTGCTCTCACAAACTTTTTTCCATATCCTGCTAAGGGTATTATTAAACAACTATCCATTCTCAAGTTTTTTGTTAATTGACAAAAGATTTTTTTGATATTTTTTTAAAACTTGTGACTTTACTATTGACCATCCAGCTAAATAATTGATCCCAAACTTTTGACATAATAAAATATTATCTTTATTCAAACCTCCATCTACTTCTATTTTAAGATCTAATTTATTTTTTATTGAAAATTGGCGAAGAGTTTTTGCTTTAAATAAAATTTGTTCATTAAAAAATTGTCCGCCAAAGCCTACTGGGACACCCATCAAAACGATCCAATTTATTTTATGTTTAATAATTTTGCTTAAAAGATCCTCGTCTATAAGCTCATTTATTTCAACAAAAATTCCAACATTTTTATTTAAGTTTTTGATCAGATTTATAGTTTCGTCAATTTCCTTATTATTTGTAAATGCTTTTCTGTGGACACCAATATTGTCTGCTCCTAGCTTTGCATACCGATTTATATAATTATCTTTCTGACCATAATGAGGATTCATAACCATTAAATGTAGATGAATTATATTTTGCAAACTCAATCCTTTAATGTATGAAACTTTGTTTTCTACATTTAATACTCTATTGATAAATTTTCCATCCCCTACGTCTATATGAAACCTTCTAACTCCTAACTTTATTGAAGAATTAATAACTTCTTTAAAATAATTTCCATATTCTACTTCTATTGGAGAAGGTAGAAAAACAGAATTAATTTTTTTTCCAGTATTTATATTTATTTTTTTTAAATTGCTAATTTCTTTAATTATAGATTTTGTAATCGCATTAATCTGCATTTTATCAAAATTATAAAGCTTATACTTAAAATAATTTACATCTAAATCTGTTAATGATGGAGAATTAATACTTCTCATCAAATCCAAACATTTATAATTTAATGAATTTTTTATTTCTTCTTTTTTGCTATGAGAAATTAAATCCAAATCCTTTCTTATTAAATGTAGTTTTGTTTTGTCTTGATCGTTATCTGAGGCTACAATAGAATGGAGCTTTTCTGGTAAATTTGAAACTAAGCATTGTAAGAAATCACCTGCTACGTTAATTTTTTTACATCCTACAATTGATTTTTTTAATGTATCTGGATGACTTCGTGAGGTCCCGTGTAAAACTGCTGAAACAAAACCATATTTTTTAATTTCTTTAATCCAGGAAGCCGAAGCTTCAACTTTAACAGTTTTATTGTCATAACCATGATGAGTTGTACCTAAATTACCAATTATTAATTTTGGTCTCATATTTACTAAACTTAAAGATTTTTTATCAAGTTTATGAAATAAAGATTTGGAAAAAAATAATAAATCTTTTACAGTCGGAACAAACACTCTTTTATCATTCCCGACATAGCTGAGTTCGCTGGCACAAAATTCAAGATCAAAAATATCATTATTGTTTATCAATTTTAAAATACTTATTTCAAAATCTATTACTTTATTAAAAAGTTTCTTTTTCTCGCGATTAAAGTTCTTGGTTGCACTTTTTTCTAATATATACGAACCATCTAAAACATAGTGAGTTATTAAATTATGTTTTTGAAAACTTTTAACAAATTTTTTTACTCTACCCTTTGGTTTATCATATCTAACATCAATATGATCAAGACCAAGTCCAAATAAAAAATTTTTTTCATTTTTTAGATAAATATTTCTAGCACTTAAATATGAGTTGCGTACAAAATCAGTAGGTCCATCTTTTAATTTTAGATATCCTTCAAGGCTGTTTTTGTTTCTTTTTTCTTTTTGTCCAATAGCATTAAATGAAGATTGAATCACAATAGGGGAATTTATAGATTGGGAAGCTTCTAAATAAGCTTCAATCTCAAAAGATGCATCTCTAATATCATAAACATTAGCTGCTAAAATTGATGAATTTTCTTTTTTAAGTGATAACCAAAAATAAAGATCAGATAAAATACTAGGGCTGATATTTGATAGTGAATCAAGTGTAATAGTTTTTTTATTGGTAATAATTTTGTCCTTCCACAATTCATCAATATTTAGTGCTAAGTTACTAAAATTTTTATCAATTAATAAAGTAATCCCCTTTCTTACATTTCTGTTTTTTGCACCAAGTAGTATCTTTAAATCTTTAATAAGTCGAACTTGATTTACATTAAAAAAACTACCATTTTTAATAAATAAAGAATTATCGAACGCTTTGAAAAGTTTAGTTTTTGAATTTACAAATTTCGAAAAATCATTTCTATTTTGATCAATTTTTAAATCATAACTTTTTTTTGATTTTTCAAGAATTTCTTTGCTATCTCCGCCAAGACTCCAGTCAGAAAAAAAATCTTTTATTTTTTTCTCTAAATTTCTATTAGTTAATTTATAAGAAATAAGATAATTGCCGATTGAAAACGATTTAATGCCTAAACAAGAAGTAATTTTTTTAAAAAAATCTCTTTCACAAAATTTTGTAAATCTATGTACCCAAAAAACTTCTTTATTATAAAAATTCTCAATTATTTCTACAGCAGAAATTATAGATTCCTCTTTATCAGACCAAAATTTATTTGTAAAAATTTGTTTAACTTTATAATGCTGCTCAAGAAAAGTAAAATATAAAAAATTAGTAGGTATAAAAGTAATTAATTCTTTATTTTTATTTTTTGATATTATTTCTGTTTTCTGTATATTTTTTTTATCATAACAAAATTCATATCTATTGTATGGTTTTCCTAAATCTCTGTTAAAAAAAATTGTTTCTACTCCACCTTTCCAATAAACATCTATAACAAAATTCTTTTTTTTAATTTTGGTAATAAAACTAATAGTTTCTAATTTTGATGTTTTTTTTGATTTTGTAGTCAATCTAAAACCAACAAAAAAAGGTGACGTTTTGTAGTAAATTTTATGAAAGTTATTAGTATAGTCTAAGTATAATTTAGTTTTATTTTTTTCAATTTTTTTGTTTATTCTTTCTACAAGTTGATTAAGAAAACTTGTTAAATCAATATTAATTTCTTGAATATTTATTTTAATATTATTAGATACAAATTTATCAAATCTTATTAATTCATTTTGAAAAATTTTAAAAAAAAAATTCAAATTTAAATTCTTCACTATGGATGGATAAAAGTTGTTTTTAATAAATTTTTCTAAGTTAAATTGTGTAAGTAATTTTTTATTAAATACCTTAAAAATCCATTTTTTAGCATAATCCGTATCCTTTATAATGGGTCGCAAATATGAAGTGTTATCAACTATTAAATCATAATTATTAAAATAAAGTGTTAAATGATTTACAAAAGATGGAACATCAATCAAATTAAAATAATTAGTAGTTTCACCCGCACTTCTATAGTGTTTTACTTTTTTAATTTTTCTTTTTAATAGCTCTTTTTTATCGCCTAGTAGCAATATATTATAATCGATAAGATCATTAAAATCTGGTCTTGATGTATAGTGACCTTCTACCAAAATAACTGAATTATTATAAATTGTTGTAAAAACTGAAAGATCGTTTTTGGATGATCCTTCGCGATCATAGAGTGAATTTAATTTAATTTTGATAGAGCTTGTTTTGGAAAAATCATGATTTTTAATTTTTTTTAAAGTGTTAGAAATTTTATCTAAATTCATATGATCTTGAGATTCAAAATAGAAATTTGACCGATTAGTTTTGAATTCTTTCAAAGAGTCAGATCTATAAATCCTACTTTTTAGACTCCAATCTAATTGGCAAATCCAAACGAACTTAAATAATTTGGAAAGTTTAGTTTTTAAATTTTTTGCTAGAAATGTTTTTCCTGCTGCGGTTGGGCCATCTATACCAATAATTAATGGTTTCTCATTATTTCTTAAAACCGTGATATCTTTATGTATTTTACCAATTAATTTAGAACTCATTAAATAATCAATGTTTTTAATAAATTTTTTTAAATTATATTTCTATAGGAAAATTGTTTCCAGTTAAAGAGCAGTCACAAAATTTCTTTACTATTCGTTTCTACATATATTAATAATCTTATTCTTATGAAATGTGCTAAACGTGAAGGTTTGTAATTCCAATTGGAATATCTATCTTTTATAGAAAGATTAGAATAGACAGCTTTAAGCAAGATTTCTCTTAATACAAAAAGAAAATATTTTTGATAACCAATATATTTTTGATCTTACAATTATCACATTTACTTTTTATTATTAGTAAGGACTATTTGTTGTTGTAAAGGAAATGCATTTTTAGACATTGATACAATAATTTTATCTAAAAAACATATAAATTCTAATACTTTTCTATTAATATTCGGTACCGAAATTAAAGATCCGACACCACCACTTAATGGCCAAATAATAAATTCGGTATATTTTTTTGATATTATTTTAAAATGTTTAATTTTTTCATGAAACAGTTTTGAATTTCCAAATAATAAATCTGGCAAGGCATTATTTGCACTCCACGGATCATCAGGATTATTACAAACTACTTTTGGATCAAAAACATTTGTATTGTATGAATATGATTCATGTTTAGTAATATTCATTAAAATACGCATAATCAAAGATAAATGGACATCTTGGATCAAAACTTTTCCTTTATTCTTTAACACTCTTGAACATTCGGAAAGAACCGCAATTGGCTTTGATAGATGGTGAATTGTATTATTTAAAATTATAAAATCTAAAGATGAATCCTCAAATGGCATTTTTTGTGCATCAACTATTTGGCTTACCCAATCATGCTTCATAATATCAGTTAATTTAAAATTTTTCGAATTAATATGAAGCTCTGATATACCTGTTCCACATCCTAATTCAATACCATGGTCAAATTCATTAATATATTTATTCATCCACACATACCTCTTCTTTATCAAAAAAAAAATATTTGTATTTTTATTAATTAACAAGTGTTTTCGAGCTTCCTCAATTGTTTTCATTTCAGAAAAAGGATGTTTGCCACGCTTCGCTATTAAATCACCGGCAAATAAAAATGGTCGATTCATCATTTTTAGACAAATAAATATAGCATTATTATTCTACAATCTATTCATATTTCATTTGACAGGGATTTTTAATTTGTTTGTTTGGAGGTGTTGCCCAACGAGAAGGGATATTTCTCCAATTTTCATTTTTATCGATATTGGAAATATTTGAATAATATGGTTTAACTAAAATTGCACTTAATGCGGTACTTGAATATTTGCTAAGACCAAATTTATTTGTATCCTGTGGACATAGATATTTTCTTTCTGTTAATTCTCTAAGATCTTTTATTTTAAAAACAAGTTTTTCTCCATCACTATAAAGTTTAAAGGGTTGTTCATAATAATTAATATTGAAAATATTAAAAAAGACTACAGTTACTATGAATAAATAACTTAATACATTTTTTTTGTTAGCATTTTTAAAATCTAGCAGAATGTGAAAAATATAATATAAAAGCAATATTTCTAAAACATAAAATCCAGGAAGAATAATACCGTTGTTAATAAAAATTGATAAAAAAGTATAAATAATAACTGTAATTAAAAATATAGACCTAATCAAAATTTTAAACCGAAATAAAATAAAGCACC
>Ga0187833_10006380_pt1 | contig 10914 bp, 11 predicted proteins | sample ETNtaG_37_FD_167968 | JGI IMG/M metagenome (GOLD analysis project Ga0187833, IMG submission 167968) | Marine microbial and viral communities from oxygen minimum zone, Eastern Pacific Ocean - ETNP2014_SV_400_PacBio MetaG (Illumina Assembly) | ecosystem: Environmental > Aquatic > Marine > Hypoxic... | reverse complement strand
ATTACAAAAGTAATATTTTAAAAGCTATTCAAATTATTAATAAAAAAAAATTAGGCCTTGGAATAATTGTAAAAAATAAACTTGCAGTTGGTATTGTAACAGATGGAGATATAAGACGGAAATTTTCAAGAGGTACTAAAAAAGACAAAATTAATACTTTAATGACAAAAAAACCGCTTTATGTAAACGAAAGTGCAAGTGCACATAAAGGATTGTCAATTATGTCGAATAATTTGATAACGTCCCTTTTGGTGTCTTCAGATGGTGATTACAAAAAAAATAAAATTTATTTTAAACCTAGGGGAATACTGCATATACACTCATTATTAAAATATGGAATCAAGTAAATTTAAATTAAACAAAATAAAATTTATTCAAATAAGTCTGTTATTGCTGGCTTTTTTTTTAATTTTTTTTACATATTTTTTTAATTTAAAAAAGAAACAACCGTCTGCAAATCTTGATAAAATAAAAACTGTTGAAACAGATAAACAAAAAGAAAAGACAGTTAATACCTTCCTTGACGTGGAATACGGTGGTTTTGATAAAAATGGAAATAGATTTGTTATTGGTTCTAAGTATGCTAATTTTGAAATTGATAGACCAAATGTTATCAGAATGGAACAAATTCTATGTACTTTTTATTTTAAAGATGGCACAAATTTAACAATTGTTAGCAATTATGGAATTTATAATAACGTTACCGACGATATGGAATTTACAGAAAACGTCAAAATGAATTATCTAGAAAATGTTTTATTTTCAGAAAAAGCTAATTTTTTTAATGTTAAAAATGAATTATTAATAGAGGGAAATGTAAAAACTAAATCTCCAGAAGGGGAATTACAAGCTGATAAGTTAAATTTTAATTTAGACAGTAAAAAATTAAAAGTTTCTATGTACAATGATAAAAAAGTAAATATAAAAGTAAACTTCTAAATGAAAAAAGGTTTTCGAATTATTAAATTTAAAAAAAATAAACCAATCTTGCAAATTAAAGGTGTAAGTAAATCCTTTGATGGGAGACCGATATTAAAAAAAATTAACGTGGATTTATTTCCTTCTGAAATTATCGGGATAGTTGGCCCTAATGGCTCTGGTAAATCAACGCTCTATGGTACAATAATTGGTCGATACAAAGTAGATGCGGGAAATATTCTTTTAAATCAAAAAGATATAACTCAAAAACCTATACATGAAAGAGCAAAACTTGGAATTGCATATCTTAGTCAATACCGAAGTGTATTTAATATGAGTGTGTTCGATAATTTGCTCGGAATTGCTCAAATTTTAATCAAAGGTGCAGAAAAGCAGCATTTAATAGTTGAGAAATTAATGACAGAATTTAATCTTCAACACTTGAGAAATATAAATGCAAATCTTTTATCAGGCGGAGAGATTCGGAGATTGCAAATTTGTAGGACCTTAATAAATAATCCAAAAGTAATTTTGTTGGACGAACCCCTGGCAGCGCTTGACCCGATTGTAGTACAAGAAATTCAAAAATTTATTTTAAAATTACAATCGTTTGGTTGTGGAGTAATAATTTCAGATCACCAAGTTCAAAACCTCTTTGAAATTGTTGATAGAGCATATGTAATAGGTGAACAATCTATAATTGCTGAAGGTAAACCAAAAGAAATTTTGCAATCCACTAAAGCTAGAGAATTGTACTTTGGTTCTTTTGATAGTTAGTCAACATGCAAAAAGCACAATACTCTGTAGCATTCAAAGAAAAAATTAAAGAATTTAATAAACCTATTGATGTTGATTCTGATAAATCTTTATCGATTCGATCAATACTTTTTGGTGCAATTGTTGAAGGTATATCTGAAGTTAAAAATTTGCTTGAATCGGATGACGTAATTTCTACAATTAATTTTGTCAAAAAACTCGGTGTTAAATTAAAAAAAATTAAAAAAGGCAAATATTTAATATATGGACAAGGTCTTGGTGGATTATACGCACAAAAAAATACAACATTAGATTTTGGTAATAGCGGCACATTGTGCAGATTGGGCTTAGGACTTCTGTCTACGAGTCCTGATTTAAGCTTAAAAATCACAGGAGACAAAAGTTTACAAAAAAGAAATTTAAAAACTCTAATTCATGCATTAAGTAAATTTGGGGCTTTTTTTTATCCTGAAAAAAAAAACCATCTTCCTCTTAAATTAATATCTTCAAACATTCCTACGGGCATTAAATACACAGAAAAAAATGGATCTGCTCAGATAATATCGGCGGTAGCTTTAGCTGCTCTTAATTCTTTTGGAAAAACAGAAATTATCCAAGAAAAAGAATCTAGAAATCATACCCAAATTTTTTTAAAAAAAATTGGATCTAAAATAAATATAAAAAAAAAAGGTTTGAAAAACATAATTCAAATTATGGGGAAAAAAAAATTAAATAATTTTAAATTAGAAATGCCAGGAGATTCTTCCAGTGCGGCATTTTTTATAGCTTTGACTATCTTAAACAATAAATCATCTTTAACTTTAAAAAACATATGCTTAAATCCTACAAGAATTGGGTTTTATACTCTTCTTAAAAAACATGGTGCAAAAATTAAAATAAAAAATCTCAAAAAAAAAAATAACGAAATTATAGGAAATATATTTGTGAAAAGCGGAATTATTAAACCAATAAAATGTAATTCTTCTTATTATTCTAAAACAGTAGATGAATTTCCAATTTTATTTATTATTGCAGCTTTAAACAAAGGAACGTCAAAATTTAGTGGAATAAAAGATCTGGCAAATAAAGAATCTAATAGAATTTTAGAAATCAAAAATTTATTAAAAAAAATTAATATAAAATGTAAATCAGATAAAAATAGCATGACAGTCTATGGAATAAAAAATTTAAATATTTCTAAAAAAAAAATTATAATTAATCCAAAGTTAGATCATCGGATCTGTCAATCTGCAGCAATATTGGCTCTGGCAACTGGAATAAATATTACTATTAAAAACTTTGAAACAGTTAATACCTCAGCGCCTTCTTTTCTGAAAAAAATTAAACAATTAGGTGGAAAATTTGAAATTAAAAAAACATCATAAATTAGTTATTGCTGCCGATGGTTCAGCGGCAAGTGGAAAAACAACTGGAGCAAAAAAAATTTCTAAAAAATATGGTTTAAAATTTCTTTCATCAGGTTTGTTGTATCGATTTGCCAGTTACCAAATACTTAAATACAAGCCAAAAAACAGAATTTCTTTCTTAAGAAAAATTTTTAAAAAATTAAATTTGAACAAATTAAATATGATTAACTTATATTCTGCAAAAATTTCTGAGCACACTTCAATTATTGCTAAAGAAAAAAAAATTAGACTTGTCTTAAAATTATTTCAGAAAAAATTTGCTAAAAAATTTAGTAAAGTTTGTATTGAAGGAAGGGACATTGGCACAGTGATTCTACCAAAAGCAGATATTAAATTCTTTTTTAAATGCGATCTGAGTACCGCCGCAAAAAGAAGATTTAAAGAACTAAAGAAAAAAAATAAAAAAATTAAATTTCAGATTGTTAAAAAACAACTGCAAATACGTAATTTTAGAGATCTCTCTCGCAAAAACAGTCCTTTACTAAAAAGCTCTGATGCGGTAATTGTGAACACCGGAAAATTAAGAAAAATACCTGACATGATGGAGAAAATGTCAGAAATTGTGGAGAAAAAGATTAAAAGTAAATATGGAAGTTGAAGCAGAATCTATTAAAACAAAGAACATAAAGGAATTCGAAAGTCTTTTAAAAGAAGATCTTAAAAAAAGAGTTTTAGTTGAAAATTCAATTATAGAAGCAAAGATTACAGAAATAACTCCCAAATGGGTACAGTTGGACGCGGGAGGAAAATCGGATGGTCTTGTGAGCGCAGGAGAATTTGACAATTTATCTTCTTTAAAAGTGGGTGATACGGTCAGCGTACTTTTGGAACGTATGGAAGATTATCGTTCAGGACAACTAGTTTTATCTAGGCATAAGGCAATCTTTCTTAAAAATTGGGTGAAGCTCGTTGATGCATATAAAAAAGAAGAAATCGTAACAGGAATAATTAAGAGTCGTATTCGTGGAGGTTATTTGGCCATTGTGATGGGCTCAAATTGTTTCTTGCCTGGATCTGCCATCTCAGATCAACCAATCAAACCTGACGAAGTTAACAAATTATTTAATGTCGAGCAAAAAATGCGTGTGGTTTCTATTAATGAGCAGAGAATGAATTGCATTGTTTCGATTAAAGAAGTTCATATGAAAGATAAACAAAAACAACTACAATTCATTTTAAAAAAAATTAAGGTGGGCGATGTACTAGAAAATTGTTGTACTGTACAGGCCATGAATGAATGGGGTTGCTGGATCACTATTTCTATTGATGGTGCCAACACAGTTTCCATGTGCCACATAACTCAATTATCGTACGAAAGATTAAAAAAACCTTCAGATATATTATCTGTGGGACAAAAAATTCCTAGAATTAAAGTTCTTGATATTGATAAAACTATAAACCCGCCCCGAATCTCTTTGAGTCTTAAGGCCATTATGCCTGATCCGTTTGATGGAATTGAAAAGCGTTATGTTCCAGGCAAAATTTATTCGGCTAAGGTTATTCGTATTCTTTCATATGGTGCATTTTTAGAGCTTGAACCGAAAATTCAGTGTTTACTTCACCAGAGTCAAATGGATTTTTTTAATAAAAATATTGATCCTAATAAAAAGGTAAACCTGGGACAACAGACTAAGGTGCGTATTCTCAAAATTCAAGACAGAAAAATTTCAGCGTCTCTTCTTACAGAGGAGAATCCTTTTGAAACTTTTTTGAAAAAATTTTCAGAGGGTGATGTGGTGAAGTGTGAAGTGGATTCTGTACTTGATTTTGCAATAATGTTAAAGATTGAAGGATCCGAAATTCCAGCTGGAATTTGTCATTGGAAAAATTTGAGTTTTGAAGAATCGGAAGAAAATCTCAAAAAATGGAAAAAAGGAATGAAGACTTCTGCAAAAATTCTTTCAATAGATAAAGGAAAAATGAAAGTACGTTTAGGAGTTCGAGAAGCTTCTAAGGATAAAGATCCTTTCGATTATTTTAATGATAAAGAAAATAACGAAATTATTACCGCAACTGTCAAAGAAGTTTTGAAGAATGGAATTAAAGTATCGCCTGGTAATGAAAAAAAACTATTAATTACTATCAAAAAATCCCATTTAGCAAAAAAGATAGAGGACTGCAGACCAGAAATTTTTCGTCGCGGAGATCGAATTTCAGCAATGGTGATTAACCTCGAAAAATCGCTTCGAAAAGTTGATCTCTCCATCAAGGAACTTGAAAAACATAACGAAGAAATCGCCATAAAAAAATATGGAAAAGATGGTTCGTCATCAGGACAAATGCTCAAGGACGTATTGGGAAAAGTTTTTAAATCTAAGAAAGATAAAGAAGGATAGAAAATAATTTTATATGGTGAGATCTGAAGTAATCTCAAAATTATCAAATAGAATCCATAAAAAATTAAAAAAATCAGAATTAGAAAAAATTTTAGATACAATTTTAAATTCTGTCGTTGATGGAATAGCGGAAAATAAAGCATCGGAGTGGAGAGCTTTCGGACGATTCAGTCCAAAAAAAATAAAAGAAAAAATGGGAAGAAACCCGCGTACTAATGAAAAGATTTATGTGCCTGAAAAAATATCTGTAAAATTCAAAATGGCAAAAGAACTGAAAAATAAAATTAACCAAAATGAAAGTTATACAAATTGAAAAAAAATATTTTTGTTGCTTGTGATTTTTCCAGTGAGAACGAAACAGTCAAATTAATTGAACAAATAAAAAATGATATTTTTGGTATCAAAGTTGGACTGCAATACATTACCTCAACCGGAATTGAGGGAATTAAAGCGCTATCAAAATTTAACTTGCCAATTATGTATGACGCTAAAGCTTTTGATATAAAAAATACTATCTCCGCTTTTTCAAAATCTTTAACAAATCTTGCTGTTTCATATGCAACAGTTCATATTTTAAACAGTGAAGAAACTCTAAAAGAAGCTGTTAAGCAAGCGGGCAATGTTAAATTGCTTGGTGTCTCAGTTTTAACAAGTTTTTCTGACGATGATTTAAAAAAACTTGGTTTTTCAAATAATGTTGAGAAACAAGTTGAAATATTAATCAGGATAGCGGCTTCTGCTGGACTTTATGGTGTCGTCTGCAGCCCTAAAGAAGTTAAAATGATAAAAAAAATTGCTCCAAATCTAGTTTGTTTTGCTCCAGGCGTTAGATTGGCATCTGAAAAACACGATCAAAAAAGAACGATGACACCTAAAGAAGCTATTGATCGAGGAGCAGATTACCTAATTTTAGGTAGACCATTGACTTCCGGAAATCCTAGAGAGAATATGAGGAAGATTATTCAATCGCTAGAATGAAAATTAAAAAAGGAATTCCTTTAATAGATCAACACGACAAAAATGGGTTTTGGAGCGGAAAGTTTGGAGGTAATTTTATCCCTGAAACACTCAGAAAACCAATTTACGACCTAGAAATACTATTTAAAAAACTAAGAAAAGATAAAAAATTTATAAGGGAAAGAGATTATTATTACAAAAATTGGGTTGGAACACCAACGTCTTTTATTAAGCTTGAAAATTTGACAGATCATCTTGGTGGCGCACAAATTTGGGCAAAAGTAGTATCTGAATGTGTGGGGGGTGCTCATAAAATCTACGGGGCAATAACTGCTGCAATGCTTTGCAAATACTCTGGCAAGAAGTATTTGGTAACAGATACGGGTGCTGGATATAACGGAAAAATGTTTAGTATGGCAGCAAAAAAATTTAGACTTAAATGTAAAGTTTTTATGGGAGCAAAGGATATAAAAAGACAACAGCCAAATTGTGATGCGATGAAAAAAAATGGTGCTGAAATAGTTCCTGTTTATACTGGAAGCCAAACCTTGGTAGAAGCAGTTTCAGAAGTAATGCGATATTGGGTTTCAAATTGTGACAAAGTACATCTTGGGGTAGGTTCGACGGTTGGTCCGAATATTTTTGTTAAAATTTGTGGATGGAGCACTTCTCAAATCTCAAAAGAGCTTATTGAACAAATCAAAGATGAGTTTGGCGATATACCAAAAAAACTAAAATTAATTAACTGTGTCGGAGGTGGCTCGTCAGCTTATGGTTTTTGGAGTGAGTTTATTGACTATGACAAAAAACAAATAGAAATGATAGGCGTAGAAGCAGCTGGTCCAAAAAAAAGCAAGCTTCACGCGGCCCCTTTAAGCAAAGGTGGTAAGCTAGGTGTGCTTCATGGAGCCGCGGCCTTAGTTTGCCAAGATTCGGAGGGACAAATCAAAGAAACGAGATCAATAAGCGCTGGACTTGATTATCCAGGTGTATCTCCTCTTCATTGTTATTTAAAACAGGAAGGTAGAGCAAGATATTGTGCACACACAGACGAGGCAGCTCTAAGTGCCTACAAACTTGTGACCAAATATGAAAATTTGAATCCTAGTTTAGAACCAAGCCATGCATTTGCTGAAGCAATTAGAATTGCTCCAAAATTTGATGAAGATACAATTATAATTGTAAATTCATGTGGAGACGCTCAGAAAGATAGAGATATTTTAAAACAAAGATTAGGAAAACTCCAATGAGTTTGTCTCCGATAAGTTTGGCATTTAAAAAGTGTAAAAGTGAAAAAAGACCTGCGCTTCTTACATATACAGTTGCTGGAGACAATAATAAAAAAAAATCTTTGGAAATTTTAAAATCAATTTCAAAAGATGTCGATGTTCTTGAGGTAGGTTTTCCACACAATACCCCTATTGCCGATGGTGGGCAAATTCAAACTAGTGCGTATAGATCAATCAGAAATGGATTCAAAATGAAAGATGCGTTTCACATAGTTAAAAAATATAAAAAAATAAAAAATCCAAAACCTATAATTCTAATGGGTTATTATAATATGATCTATCAATGTGGGGAGAACAAATTTTTAAACAAATGTAAAGAATCGGATGTAAATGGTTTGATTGTTGTCGATTTGCCGTGGCCAGACAACAAAACTTTTGCGAAAAAGTGTAAAAAAAAATCTATTAGTTTTGTGCAACTTCTTTCTCCAACCACTTCTAAAACAAGAATGAAGAAAATCATAAATGACTCTCATGATATGCTTTATTATATAAGCATGCTGTCAACCACCGGCGGAAAATTGAAAGTCTCCCCTAAAGAAATTTTGAAAAATTATAACAAAATCAAGAAGGTAAATAGATCTAAAAATCTAGTTATTGGTTTTGGAATCACAGATAAAACTATTGCGTCATTAAAAAAAGCTGACGGTTTAGTAGTTGGAAGCGCACTATGTAAAGGAATTACTGACTCAATAAAAAATCGTCAAAATCCTGTCATAAAGTTAAGTAAAATGGTAAAAAGCTTAAAGAACAAAATAAGATGAATTGGATTACAAAATTTATTAAACCAAAAATAAAATCTTTACTTAAAAAAAGATCAGCTGGTGGCGACAAAGCTGCTCTATGGACAACATGCGAGTGTAAAAATCTTATATATAAAGATGAACTTTTTAACAATTTAAGTGTTTGTCCAAATTGCGGCTCTCACCATAAACTTACTTGTGAAGAAAGATTTAAAATATTTTTTGATAATAAAGAATATACAATTTTAGAAACGCCTCTGCCAAAAGATGATCCTTTAAAATTTTCCGATACTAAAAAATACACTGATAGATTAAAACAAGCTAGAGAACTAACAAAACAATCCGATGCAATTTTAATTGCTCATGGAAAATTAAAGAATATAGATATAACAGTAGGTGCGCAGAATTTTTCATTTATTGGTGGCTCTTTAGGTGCTGCTTCTGGCGAAGCTTTTATACATGGTATTCAACACGCTATTGATAATGAGACACCTTTTGTTTTTTTTAGTTGTAGCGGGGGAGCTCGGATGATGGAAAGTGCAATTTCTTTAATGCAAATGAGCAGATGTGTTTTGGCGGTCAATGAACTTAAAAAACATAATTTACCCTACATTGTTATAATGACCAATCCTACTGCAGGCGGTGTAACAGCGTCATTTGCTGGTTTAGGTGACGTTATAATTGCAGAACCTAAGGCAACTATCTGTTTCGCTGGGAAGCGAGTGGTTCAGGATACCATGAAAGAAGAGTTGCCGGAGGGATTTCAGACAGCAGAATTTGTTCGAGACCATGGTGGAATTGATCTCGTGGTTGAGAGAAAGTATTTAAGATCAACAACTTCCACACTTTTATCAATTTTATTGAAGAAGAAGGAAGGCCAAGCTATAGCTGAAACTAGTGATGCTACAACTTTCGACGAAACTTTATCAAAAACTTCAAAAGCAGTATAGCCGTCGTATAAATCTAGATCTCAAAAGAATCAGGAAAGTTTTAGAAAAACTAAATAATCCTGAAGAACAACTTAGCAATGTCGTTAATGTTATTGGAAGCGATGGAAAAAATAGCTTTTTAACTTCTTTAAAATATTTTTTAGAAGCAAGTGGAGAAAAGGTAAATGCCTTTACTAGCCCGCATCTTTATGATGTCCGTCATAGATTTTGGTTAGGAAATAAATTTATTTCGCTAAAAGAAATAAAAAAATATAAAAAAATCATTGAACGCACTAAACAAAAACTTACATTGTTTGAATGTCTCACTTTAATTTATATTTTAGCAGCAAAAGAAACTGATTTTGATTCCTATAATTTAGTTGAAAGTGGACTTTTATTTAAAAAAGACAGTACAAATCTATGGTCTAACCCTTTGGCTCAAGTAGTTACAAATATTAACTTTCAACATCAAGAATGGGTACGCCCCAAAACTATGACTGAAATCTGTAGACAGAAAGTAGGTTATTTAAGTGATGATACAATAATTTATATTGGAAAACAAAAGTCAAAAACACTTAAAATAATAAAAAGTATTTTAAAAAATAATTCGAGCAATCAGATAATCTATGGGTCTTGGAAAATTATAAACAAAAACAAAAAAAAATATTACAAAGATAAAAAAAATTTAATTAGACTCGATTCAAAACAAATTCACTCAGATGGATTGTGGGAAAATGTTGGTTTGGCCATTAAAGTAGCTCTGGATTTTGATATAAATCCTAAAGTCATCAAAAAAACAGTTCCAAGCATACAATTTGAAGGTCGAGTGCAATTTATAAAAGGCAAATTAACAAAAAATCTCAAAAAAAATGAGAGGCTTTTGTTGGACGGATGTCATTCTGACGAAGGTACCAAAAACCTTGCACAATATCTAAGAAAATTCAAAGTGCCCATTTACGGAATTTGTGGAATTCAAAAAAATAAAAATCCAAATCAACTGATTAAAAATTTTAAAGGAATTTTAAAAAAGATCGTTACCGTCAAAATCCCTAATGAACCTAGTGCGATGAATTCATTTGATTTGCGTAGGATGGCTCTAAGACATAACTTTGAAGCTATTGAATCAGACAATATCAAAGATGCTCTTAAAAAAATTTCAACAAAGGAAAAAAAGATAATCGTTATCTTCGGAAGCCTATATCTTGTTGGAAATGCTTTGAGTATGAATTAAATATTCTCTTTTATCCAAGAAACAATATTCGACTTTGTAGTAGCGCCAACTTTGGTTGCCTTCAGTTCACCAGCCTTGAACAAAAGCATTGTTGGAATTCCTCTAATTCCATACTTGGTTGGAGTATTTGGTTCTTGATCTATATTGTGCTTGGCAATGATAACTTCGTTGGACATCTCGTTTGAAATTTCTTCTAGAACTGGGCCAATTTGCTTACACGGTCCACACCACTCTGCCCAAAAATCCACAATAGTTGGCTTATCGGATTTGATGACATCGGTTTCGAAGCTTTCGTCGGTAACTTTTTTTGTCGCCATAAATTTATAGATAA
>Ga0187833_10006377_pt1 | contig 10917 bp, 15 predicted proteins | sample ETNtaG_37_FD_167968 | JGI IMG/M metagenome (GOLD analysis project Ga0187833, IMG submission 167968) | Marine microbial and viral communities from oxygen minimum zone, Eastern Pacific Ocean - ETNP2014_SV_400_PacBio MetaG (Illumina Assembly) | ecosystem: Environmental > Aquatic > Marine > Hypoxic... | reverse complement strand
CTGACCAGCACGTCGATGGCGCCCGCGCTGTCCTGCCATAGCTCTTCGGCCGTGGTACGGGCGTGGATGTCCGGATTTGAGGGGTTGCGAAACTGCTGTGGCATGTACGCGTCGGGCAACTCTGCGAGCAACTCCTCCGCTCGCGCGATGGCGCCCTGCATGCCCTTGCCCGAGGGCGTCAATTCTATCTCAGCGCCGAACAGGCGCACCATGCGCCCGCGCTCGGCCGACATGCTCTCGGGCATGGTCAGGATCAGACGGTAGCCCTTGGTGGCACAGACGAAAGCGAGCGCGATGCCTGTATTGCCCGAGGTAGGCTCCACGATGACAGTGCCGGGCCCAATTTCTCCAGCTGCCTCGGCTTGCTCGATCATGGCCAGGCCGATACGGTCCTTGACCGACGACAAGGGGTTAAAGAACTCGCACTTTCCGGCAATCTCTGCCAAGCAACCCTCATCCGCCGCCAGCCGCGACAGGCTTACGAGCGGGGTTGCCCCGATGGTCTCCAATAGGCTGCCATAGATATGGCCGCGCACGCTCACCGGTTCCATCATATGATGAAGTCGCGGTTGGGGGCGTGCTCGGGCGGCGTCTTTCCCCAACACAGCGCTTCTATGGTTACCGCATCGAGGCCGGCGCGAACGTCGGCTTCGATAGTGGCCAGCGTGTAAGCCAGAGCATCGGAATTGGGTGTGGCCTGAACATCGGTTTCAGGGCGCATGGCGTCGACCAGTTGCCACAGCGTGATGCGTCGGCGCTCGCGCGCTAGGCGGTAGCCGCCCCCCGGCCCACGCACCCCGACCAACACCTCTGCGCGGCCAAGCTTTTGCAGGATCGGTTCGAGATAGCGTGGCGGAATCCCTTGGCGGGTGGTGATATCGGCTGACTGCACGAGCCCGCCGCCACCGTTCAAGGCGATGTCGAGAACCGCCTCGACCGTCGTGATTTCCTTTTTCGAGAGTTTGAGCAGCACCCGTCTAATTCCCCTTCGCAATGGTAGTGGGTAATACCCACCATTCACAGGTTAGGTATGTGGTTAGTCGCGCTGGTGCAAGTCTCGTCACTGCTCGGTGGCGGCGGCGGGGTGCTCTTGGTGAGTGTGGTGAAGCGCGAGTTGGCGCTGGCGTCGTCACTACCAGGCGCGGCGTAACGGCGCGTATTCTTGGTTTAGAGGTTGTTGATCAACTGGGGCACGCCGGCATATTCGCAGGCGTCGATGACCTGATCGATAACGAACCTGGGCTGGTAGCAGGCCAGCCGGAAGCCGTTGTGGATGCGCAGAAAGTCGACCGCGATGTTGAACGTCTCGTCATCCACTTCGAGGCCGACCTTGTTGGACACGGCTTCAAAGATGCGTAGGAAATCGGCTCGGGTAGGTGCCTCGATCGGCAACTTGTCGAGAATGCGGCGTAGGGACGCCGGACCCATCAAATCGGTTGGCGATAAGTTGGTCGAGAAGATGACGGATTCGTCGAAGGGAATCTGAAAGCCCTTGCTGGTGTGCAGTCTGAGACGGTCGAAGCGGCTTTGCAGCGGCACGATACAACGGTTGAGCAGATTCTCCGAAGTGACGACCTGATGGCCGAAGTCGTCGATGATGAAGGTGTTGTTGAGGCCCTTTATGTGCAGCGGTGCCTCGTAGAGCTTATTCATCTCGTTGAACTGCAGATCGAGCATGTTGAACGTTAACTTGCTGCCGGCCATGACGATCGGGATTTAGAACGGTGTCAAACGCAAATCGATGTTCTCGCGCCTCAGCGTGGCGGGCTTGGCGCCGTTGTCTTCGTCGGACACCGACTTGTGTACGCTGTCACCATAGACCTTTCCGATTCGTCCTTCGGTCCATTTTAGTGACACCATCGAGCTGTCTGCCGGTGTTATTATTCACACCACCAGCTATGGCTCGATGGACGATATGGTCGGGCAGCTGACCTTGAGAGACGTTGCGGACAAACTGAGAAAGTTTGGGGTTACGGCTTGGACGTTCCGGTAGTTCTGGCTCGTAAATCGATGAGCTTCATAATATATAGCAGACGATAAATCAGAGCACCCTGTAGTTTCATGACGGGAACTTCGCCCTGCCGCACCAATTCTCACTGTATGTCGGGTCGTAGCTCAAGACGCGGCTGGTAAGCATCTCAACCCCGGTCTACGGCCTAGTCTCCACCGCGCCCGTCACCAAGGTCAGGATCAGGCTAACAACTTCCGTCCGCGTGGGCTAAATCGACAAGTTGCTCCAGAGCCCCGTCTATGCCGGCGAAGTCGAAGGAATGGTGGAGCCGAGGGGAATCGAACCCCTGACCTCGACATTGCGAACGTCGCGCTCTCCCAACTGAGCTACGGCCCCACAGGCGCCAGAAACCGCTGAAGATTCGGCTCTGGCCCCAGCGGGCGCATGTTATATACTGCGTCCCGCCCAGCGTAAATCCCTTCGAGGCCCGCCACATTCATGCTCAATTTATTGAGTTTCATCGATAAGCTCATCGGCCTTTACATTGGCATTATCGTCGCTCAGGCGATTCTAAGTTGGTTGATGGCCTTCAACGTGGTCAACACACGCAACAAGTTCGTCTATGCAGTCGGAAATGCGCTCTATGTGCTTACCGAGCCCCTGTTACGACGTATCCGCCGTTTTCTACCAGCCACCGGCGCCGTCGACTTTTCGCCGCTGGTTGCCATCGTAGGCTTGTGGTTTCTCCAAGACGTTATCATTAGTGGTTGGCTGGCAGGGCTCTAGCGCTGCACGTGATTTTCCCTGTCGTGCCGCAAACGGCGGTGTGGAGATCGCCGTGCGGCTCATGCCCCGCGGCGGCAGCGATCGGATAGAGGGTTCTGTGGAGACGGGCGACGGGCGCGCCTGGCTCGGCGTGCGCGTCTCGGCGGCACCCGAAAGCGGCAAGGCCAATCGGGGGCTGGTTAAGCTGCTGGCCAAGACTCTCGGCGCAACGGCGGGAGATATCACGATCGTCTCGGGCGCGAGCAGCCGCCGTAAGCGCCTGCGCGTCGCCGGCATGTCACCCGTGGCGGCGGCGAAGCGTCTTCAGCCGTAGCGCGTTGAGGCGGATGAAGCCCTCGGCGTCAGCTTGGTTGTAGACTTGGTCAGCCTCAAAGGTAGCCACGTCTGCGTCGTAGAGGTTGTAGGGCGACTTGCGGCCTTCGATGATGACGTTGCCCTTATAGAGCCTGAGGCGGACCACGCCGGTTACCCGCGCTTGCGTCGCATCGATCGCTGCCTGTAACATCTCGCGCTCGGGTGCGAACCAGTAGCCGTTGTAGATCAGTTCCGCATAATGCGGCATCAGCTCGTCCTTGAGGTGGATCTGGCCGCGGTCGAGAGTGACGCTTTCCATGGCCCTGTGGGCGTGCAGCAGGATGGTGCCGCCGGGGGTCTCATAGACGCCGCGCGACTTCATCCCGACATAGCGGCTCTCGACGATATCGATGCGTCCAACGCCATTGGCGCCGGCAAGTTCGTTGAGCCGAGTCAGTAGCGCCGCAGGACCGAGCTTTTCGCCATTCACAGCTACCGGATCACCTTTCCTGAATTCTATCTCGACGGTGGTCGGCACATCGGGCGCCGCCTCGGGCGAGACGGAGCGCGTGAACATCTCCTCGTCAGGGCCGACCCAAGGATCCTCTAGTGCCTTGCCCTCATACGAGATGTGCAGCAGGTTGGCGTCGGTCGAATAGGGTGCTTCGCCGCGCTTGTCGGTGGGCACGGTGATTCGGTGCGCCTTGGCGTATTCGATCAGCTTGGAGCGTGAATCGAGATCCCACTCGCGCCACGGGGCGATGACATGGATGTCTGGGTTCAGCGCGTAGTAGCCAAGCTCAAAGCGCACCTGGTCGTTGCCCTTGCCCGTGGCGCCGTGGGCCACCGCATCGGCGCCCACCGCCGCTGCGATCTCAATCTGGCGCTTGGCGATCAGGGGCCTGGCGATCGAGGTGCCGAGCAGATAGGTGCCCTCGTAAACAGCGTTGGCGCGGAACATCGGGAACACGTAGTCGCGGACGAACTCCTCGCGCAGGTCCTCGACGAAGATTTCCTCGATACCCATACGTTCGGCATTCAGCCGGGCTGGCTCGAGCTCCTCGCCCTGGCCGAGATCGGCGGTGAAGGTCACCACCTCGCAAGCGTAGGTCTCCTGCAGCCAGCGCAGGATGACGGAGGTATCGAGTCCACCGGAATAGGCAAGCACGACCTTCTTGACGTCGGAAGCCATGGCGATTCCTCGAAAGTGTGGGTGCGCGCTGCGAATAGCCCGCGTGGCCTGGCCTGTCAATGCCGCCATATCGCCGCGGAGGATGACGGCATCGATGTCAGTTATTGCGCAGGTCGTTGATGCCAAGGCCTTTAACATAGACCTCAACCTCTTGGCGTAACAGGACGGCGTCGACCGCAGGCTCGACCAAAACGTCGTCGATCACGGCGATCTCCCCGCATCCACGGTTGGACCAGTGTCGCACCAGCACCACGAAGCCGGTCTCTCTTTCGCCATCCCCGACGATTAGCAGGACGCCACGCGCGGGAGATTGTTCGAACTCGGCCAAGGTTGCGGCGATGAAAGGCGGGCGCTCGTCGGGGCGGAGCGTGGCGCACCAGGCCTCGAGCTGTGGCAGGTCTGCAGGCACCGCCGGGCGCAGCCACAGCGGGTTGTTGCTCACGCCCGGGCCAGCCCGGTCGTTTCGTGCCGGACCCGCTCGCTGGTGCTCTTCAGCTGGCCGCAGGCGGCCATGATGTCGCGGCCGCGTGGGACACGCACCGGCGAGGAGTAGCCGGCGTCGTTGATGATGCGGGTGAAAGTGTGGATGCGGTTGTTGCTGGCACATTCGTATGGCGCGCCGGGCCAGGTGTTGAACGGGATCAGGTTGATCTTAGCCGGGATGCCTCGCAGCAAGCGTACCAGTTCGTGTGCATCGCCGTCCGAGTCGTTGATGCCCTTGAGCATGACATACTCGAAGGTGATGCGCCGCGCATTGCTCGCTGCCGGATAATCGCGGCAGGCCTGCAGCAACTCGGCGATCGGGTACCTCCTGTTGATCGGCACTAACTCGTCGCGCAACTCGTCACGCACGGCGTGGAGCGAGACGGCAAGGTTGACCGCCAGCTCCTCGCCCAGCCTGCGGATTAGCGGCACCACGCCGGCGGTTGACAGAGTGATGCGGCGGCGCGACAACGAAATTCCTTCAGCATCCATAAAAATGCGTAAGGCCGTTGCTACGCTATCGTAATTAAACAACGGCTCGCCCATGCCCATCATGACGACGTTTGAGACCATGCGCCCTTCCGGCGGGCTCGGCCATTCGCCCATTGTGTCGCGGGCGACCAGCATCTGGCCGACGATCTCTTTGGCATCGAGATTGCGCACCAGTTTCTGGGTGCCGGTGCGGCAGAAGGCGCACGAGAGAGTGCAGCCAACCTGGGAGGAGACGCACAGCGCACCGCGGTTCTCTTCGGGAATGTGCACGCATTCGGCCTCGCCACCGTCGTCGAAACTTAGCAGCCATTTGCGTGTGCCGTCATCGGACAACTGTAAGGCGCTGACATTGGGTCGCGCTAGGCTATAGTGATCGGCGAGCGATGCGCGCAGGCTCTTCGGGATATTGCTCATATCCTCGAAGCGATGCACACCGCGCCAATAGATCCAGTGCCAAAGCTGCTTGGCGCGAAACGGCCTCTCGCCGATCGCGCCCATCTCGCCGGCAAGCGCCTCCTGATCGAGTCCGATCAGGGACCTGCTCATTCGCCGCAGGCCTCGGCCATGGCGTTGCGCGCGGCGCTGAAGCCCATCAGGGAATAGGTGTCTGTGGTCGCGGTCCCGCGCGCCGAGGTGCCCCTAACGATCATTTTGGCACCGCTCGCCATGGCCTTGGACAGCTCCCGATCGCCGGCACTGTCATAAGCCCAGGCGGTCTCACCTTGGGTAAACAGAGAGAATGTTGTGCCGTCGATGGCGACCTCAATCTCGGCGCCCTCGGCAAAGGGGTAGCCGGCCTCGAGACTAACAACGTCCGGCCCGTTATCGCCCTTGGGCCGGGTCACCCGCACATAGGCAGGGCCGCGCCGGGTGTAATCGCCCGCCTCTGCCTTTGGCAGGCTGACCATATAACAGATGGTGCGCCCGCCATCCTTATAGGCCGCGGCGTACCAGTCGCGAAAGCGTCCCAGGACGTCGTCGTTCTCGGCCGCAAAAAGCGGTGAAGCAAGAGGTGAAATAAAAGCAGATAGGATAATGAATATTCGGCTAAACATTTTGTCTCCGACCGGAATGTCTGATTTTATCGCCATGGATCGACGGGGTCAATGGTGCGGCTTGAGCATGTTCGCTGACCGGGCGCTCGGCGAAGCGGCCGAGGCTGATCAGGCGGTCATACATCACCACCACACCGGCGGCGGCAAGGTTGATGCAAAACCGCGTCGGAATCTGCACTACCGAATCGGCGCGTCCCAAAACCTCGAGGCTCAGCGAGCCTATCTCCGGACCAAACACATAGGCTGCGCGGCGTGGATGACGGAAGCTCGGTAGCACCTGCGCATCATCGACCAGCTCGATCGCCACCAGGGTGCAATCCTCTGGCAGGCTCAAATCGCCCGGCGAATTGTAGTGCCAAGTGGGCAGGCTATCGGCTGAGGCGGAGGTATCCGAGCGAGGTCGTCCAATCTTGGTCGCTGCCTCGATGGTGAACAGGAATGACGCCCCGAAAGCATGCGCCGAGCGGAACAGATTGCCGAGGTTCATCGGCTTTGATATCCGTTCCACACCGATACCAAAATAGCCTTTGGTTTGGTCGGCCATGACAGCGCCTCATAGAGCCGGGGCACCGACCGGTCGATGCCAGGATGTGAGGGAGATAATAGTGCGCGCGGTTCTTTGCAAGACATTGGGTGAACCCGAGGGGCTGGTGGTAGAGGATGTCCCCTCGCCGACACCCGCTACGGGTGAGGTGAAGATCGCTGTTCACGCGGCTGGCCTCAACTTTGGCGATATTCTGATCGTTCAAGGGAAATATCAGGAAAAGCCCGAGCTGCCCTTCACCCCGGGCATGGAACTCTCGGGCACCGTAACGGCGCTTGGCAAGGGCGTAGAGCATCTCGCCATGGGCGACACCGTAATTGCCATGACCGGCACGGGCGCCTTCGCCGAGGATGTGGTGACGGACGCCGATTGGGTGCTGAAGGTCCCTGCGAGCGTGGACCTGCGGGCGGCGGCAGCCTTTCCGGTAGCCTATGGCACCTCGCATCTGGCGCTTGAGCATCGGGCCGATTTGCACCAGGGCGAGGTGCTGCTTGTGCTTGGCGCTTCTGGCGGTGTAGGTCTGACCGCGGTGGAGATTGGTAAGGCCATGGGCGCGACCGTCATCGCTTGTGCCTCGAGCCCGGAAAAACTGCAGGTCGCCGCAAAATATGGCGCCGACCACGGCATCGACTACAGCCACGAGAATATTCGCGACCGGGTGAAAGAACTGACCGGCGGCGCTGACGTGGTCTATGATCCGGTCGGCGGTGATGTCTTCCAACAGGCGCTCAGCAGCATCAACTGGGAAGGGCGGCTTATAGTCATTGGCTTCGCCAGCGGTACCATTCAGAAGATTCCGTCCAACTATGTTCTGCTCAAAAATTGTTCCGTCATGGGGGTGCTGTGGGGCGCCTATCGGCGCCGCGACCCCGAACCCATGCGCACCTCTCTGGCAACCCTCATCGACTGGCTGACAGAGGGCAAGATCACGCCGCATATCTCCCACGAACTGCCTTTAGAGAAGGCTGGCGAGGCTTTGCGCCTGATGATGGACCGCGAGTCCACCGGCAAGGTCGTGCTGACCATTGGGCGCTGAGCTTTGGTCGGCGAGGACACCATACGCGGCCAATACGAAGCCTACCCATATCCGGTACGCGAACCGGCCGACGAAGCCAAGCGTCTGGTTACGGGCTCGCCCAGCCACCTGGCCGAGATCGAGCATTATCTGAGGGGTGGTGCACCAGTTGCCGGTCCGTTTCGTGCCCTGGTGGCTGGCGGTGGCACCGGCGACGGTGCGATCATGCTGGCCCAGCAGCTTGCCGACGCGGCGATCGAGGCCGAGGTGGTCCATCTTGACCTGTCGGAGGCCTCCGCGCGGGTCGCGGAAGCCCGGGCCAAGGCTCGCCAGCTTGCCAATTTGCGTTTTGTGCATGGCTCGCTGACCGAACTCAACGTCCTCGGGCTTGGCCGTTTTGACTACATCGACTGTTGCGGCGTGCTGCATCACCTCGAAGATCCACCGGCCGCCCTGAGCACGCTCGCCGCCGCGCTTGCGGACGATGGCGGCATCGGCCTGATGGTCTACGGCACGCTTGGGCGCACCGGCGTCTATCCGGTACAGCAGGCGCTGCGCCTGCTAGGCGGCGGCACGAACCCGGCGGCCAGGGTGGTACTGGCGCGGCGTCTGCTGGGTAATCTGCCCGAGAGCAACTGGCTAACCCGTAATGGCTTCGTCGCCGACCATTTGCATGGCGACGATGCCGGGCTCTACGACCTGTTGCTGCATAGCTGCGACCGTGCCTACCTGGTGCCGGAGGTCTTCGAACTGGCAAGCGCGGTGGGGCTCACGATCACAGCCTTTATCGAGCCGGCACGCTACGACCCGGCGACGTATCTGGGCGACGCTGAGTTGTGCGCACGTGCCGCGGCCCTGGCCTGGCCCGAGCGCTGCGCCCTGGCCGAGTTACTGGCGGGATCGATGAAGCGCCACGTGGCCTATCTAGCTAAAGGCAACGCAACTAAGCGCCTGGCCCGTCCCGATGGTACTATGATCCCGGTTCTGCGCGAGGGCGATAGCCGAGAAATGGCGCGCGGCCTGGTAGCGAGCCGTCATTTTACCGCCGAGCTGGAATCCCTCAGCGTTCGCCATCGCCTGGGGAACCTGGCGCCGGCGATTCTCTCGCGCATCGACGGTAGGCGTAGCGTGGACGAGATTTACGCGGACCTTTCCAAAAGCCCGAGCCGCGAGGCCTTCGATGTCGCCTTCGAGGAACTCTATGCTGCGCTCAACGGCGTGAACATTCTCTTGCTGCGCCGCTGCGCCGGCTAAACCGGTTTTGGCAGAGACAATCGGCTTGCGGGCAGGACTCCGCGCACTCTGTCATGAGTGAATCGTACCGCTGTTCCCGATACGAAAGCCAAGCTTAACTTGGCCTCCGGGATAAGGCCATGGCGCGAGGGGGTAAGTAAGACCCCATGACAACGGCGGCGGCGCCCGAAATTGCTGCTGCAGCCGTGCCAGAAGGAGGCATCGAAAATCCGCGGCTGAGGTGGCTGGCGGTGCTCTCGTCCACTCTATAGTCTCGCGCCATGGGCGAGGATGCAATGACGGGGGAGGATCGTCCGGCGGGCTTGCCGCCGGCGGTGCCTGCGGCCGTATGGATGCTGCTCGGCTGCCTCTGCTTCTCTTCCATGAACGGCGTCGTGCGCCATCTCTCGCAACAGGAGCTGCCCACACTGGTGATCGTCTTTTTCCGCAGCCTGTTCGGGCTGTTGGCGATGTTGCCTTGGATGCTGCGACCGGGTCTGGCCTCGCTCAAACCTGGGCGCATCGATCTGCACACGCTCCGTGTGGCGCTGGCGCTGGTGGCGATGGTGGCGTGGTTCTACGGGCTCGGCCTGATGCCGCTGGCCGAGGCGACGGCGCTCAGCTTTACGACGCCGTTGTTCGCGTCAATCGCTGCGGTATTGATTCTTGGCGAGGTGATGCGAGCTAGGCGGTGGACCGCCATCCTGATTGGCTTCGCCGGCGCCATGATCATCTTGCGCCCAGGCTTTGCCGAGTTCACCACGGCGACGGCTTGCGTGCTCGGTGCGGCGCTGCTGATGGCGATCAGCCAGACCGTGGTCAAGCTGCTGGCACCGTTGGAGCATGCCAACGCGACCGTGTTCTGGCTGGTCTTGATGATGACGCCGCTATCGCTGCTGGCGGCGTTGTTCGACTGGCAGACACCGACCCTCTCCCAGCTTGCCTGGTTGTTGCTGCTGGGTGTCGTCGCCACACTCGGCCACCAGGCCCTGGCGCGCGCGCTGCGCGGGGCCGAGGCGACGGCGCTCTATCCGCTCGACTTCACGCGGCTGGTCTTCGCATCCGCTATCGGCTATCTCGCCTTCGCCGAGGCACCCGACAGCTGGACCTGGATTGGCGCCGCTGTGATCGTTTCGAGCTCGGTCTATATCGCACGGCGTGAGGCGGTGCTGCGGCGCCGGTCGGAACAGGCGTGACGGTACCGGTGCTCTGGTCGGCGCTGCCCGGCAATGCCCGCGACGCGGCCTGGATCATTCTTGCCGGCGTCTGTTTTGCGGCCATGGGGCCACCGTAAAGCTGCTTGGCGCCCGGCTGGATCCCTTGCAGATAGCCTTCTTTCGCTGTGCTCTCGGTCTGCTCTTTCTGCTGCCGTTCTTGCTGCGCTCAGGTGGTGTGGTGCAGGCCCTGCGCAGTCGCCGGCCTGGTCGCCATGCCGCGCGCGTGGTGCTCGGTGTCATCGCTATGTACTGCGGCTTCTATGCCATCACGCGCATGCCTCTCGCCGATGTCACCACGCTTGGCTTCACGCAGCCGCTGTTCATGATCCCACTGGCGGTGCCAGTGCTGGGTGAGCAAATCCACCGCGCCCGCTGGCTGGCGATCCTAACGGGCTTTGCCGGCGTGTTGCTGATGATCGGTCCCGGCGGTGGCGACAGGGGCTACGGCTTGGCAGCGATTGCGGCGCTCTCTGGTGCCTTCATCGCGGCCTGCGTCAAACTGCTCATCAAGCAGCTTTGCGGTGAGCGAGGGTAGTGTCCAGAATCTTTCGCACATTTTTTTAGGCAACGACGGTTCCGTAGGTTTCGGCCTTTGCCGCGATCAGCGGCTCCATGTTCATGTATCTTCGTGTTGACCACTGCGTTCCGGAAATGT
>Ga0187833_10006369_pt1 | contig 10930 bp, 5 predicted proteins | sample ETNtaG_37_FD_167968 | JGI IMG/M metagenome (GOLD analysis project Ga0187833, IMG submission 167968) | Marine microbial and viral communities from oxygen minimum zone, Eastern Pacific Ocean - ETNP2014_SV_400_PacBio MetaG (Illumina Assembly) | ecosystem: Environmental > Aquatic > Marine > Hypoxic... | reverse complement strand
TTTAGTTGATATTGGATTTTCTAATTTATCCAACATTTCTTTAGGGCATACCTGAATAAAATTATAAATTTCTTTATCAAAATTATTTATTATTTTTTTTGTTATTTCAGAATTTGTTTCGCTATAGTGTTCTTCTATTAACGTTTTAAGATATTTAATCCAATATTGAGTTTGAATTTTTTGCCAAATAACTGAATCAGGATTCACATATTTTTCAAAATCTAAAAATGGATCATATATAAAAGCCATACCTCCTGTCATGCCAGCTGCAAAATTATCTCCTACTTTTCCTAAAATAACAACTACACCTCCTGTCATGTATTCACATCCGTTAGAATCACATCCTTCTATTACTGAAAAAGCTCCTGAATTTCTAACAGCAAATCTTTCACCTGCTTTACCAGATGCAAATAATTTTCCTGAAGTAGCTCCATATAAGACTGTATTGCCTATAATTGTATTTTCATCACTTTTTAAATTACTTTCCTTTGGTAGATGAATTACTAATTTAGCGCCGGATAATCCTTTACCAACATAATCATTTGCATCTCCAAATAATCTTAATTTTAATCCTTGAATTCCAAATGCGCCAAATGATTGACCCGCAGAACCATAAAGATCAATAGAAATAAAATCATCAGTCAGCTTTTTATTATTAAATTCCTTATAAATATAATGTGATAGTCTAGTACCAACCGCTCTATGGATATTTTTTATATCGTATGATTTATATATTTTTTCTTTATTGTTAAATTTTTCTTTTATATCTTTGTAAATTTGCTCATCCAAAGTATCAGGTACTTTATTAATAATTTTTTTTTCACAATATCTCTTATTTTCACCGGGATCAGCTTGAACAAACAATGGGTTTAAATCTAGATCATCAAGACTTTCTGAACCTTTGCTTACCTGTCTTAATAAATCAGTTCTGCCAATAATTTCATTTAACGATTTAAAACCTAAACTTGCTAAAATCTCCCTTACCTCTTCAGCAATAAAAGTAAATAGATTAACTACTTTCTCTGGCGTGCCTGTAAATTTTTCTCTAAGTTTTTCATCTTGAGTACATACCCCTACTGGACATGTATTTGAATGACATTGTCTTACTAATATACAACCCATTGCTACAAGCGACGTAGTTCCGATTCCAAATTCTTCTGCTCCCATCATTGCTGAGATTACAATATCTTTTCCTGTTTTTATTCCACCATCTGTTCTTAGAGTTACATGATGTCTTAGATTATTTAATGTAAGTATTTGATTAACTTCTGTAAGTCCCATCTCCCAAGGTATGCCAACGTATTTTATGCTTGTTTGAGGACTTGCCCCTGTACCTCCAGAATGACCAGAAATTAAAATAATATCAGCTTTAGCTTTTGCAACACCTGCAGCAATTGTTCCAACACCACTTGATGCAACTAATTTTACTCCAATTCGAGCATTTGGATTAACTTGTTTTAAATCATAAATTAATTGTGCAAGATCTTCTATTGAATAAATATCATGATGAGGTGGAGGCGATATAAGAGTAACTCCTGGAGTTGAGTGTCTTAATTTTGCAATATCTTTTGTAACTTTAAAACCTGGTAATTGTCCTCCCTCTCCAGGTTTTGCACCTTGTGCTATTTTTATTTCTATTTCATTACAATTATTTAAATAATCAATTGTAACACCAAATCTAGCAGAGGCTATTTGTTTTACTCTAGAGTTCGAACTATCTCCATTTTCTAAAATTTTGAACCTTTTTGAATCTTCTCCTCCCTCACCACTGCAAGAAGCTCCCTTAATTCTATTCATGCCAATTGCAAGAGTTTCATGTGCCTCTTGCGATAAAGATCCATGTGACATGCTTCCACTTCCGAATCTTTTTAATATTTCTGTTTTATCTTCGACTTGTGAAATATCTATTGGCTTATTTTTATTTTTAAATCCTATTAAATCTCTAAGATTAATTGGTGGTAAATTATAAATTGCTTTAGTGTATTTTTTATAAGTTTCATAAGACTTATTAGCAACAGCATGCTGCAACATATGAATTAAATTTCCTTGATACTGGTGTGTTTCGCCATTCCTTCTATATTTATAAATTCCCCCAATTGGTAAAATGCTTATGTTTTCTTTAAATGCTTGATCGTGAATTTCCCTAATTTTTTTTTCAATTCCAATTACACCAATTCCAGAGATTTTAGATGTAATTCCTGGAAAAAATTCAGATACTATTGATCTACTTAATCCTAATGTTTCAAAATTACCTCCTCCTCTATATGAGCTTAATACTGAAATACCCATCTTAGACATAATTTTTAAAAGACCATTATTCACTGCTTGAATGTAACGCTTAACACATTCATCTATGGTTAATTTACCGAATAATTTCTTTTCATATCTTTGATGTATTGTATCTAAAGCTAAATATGGATTTATCGTTGTGGCTCCAACACCTAATAAAGTAGCATATGAATGAGTGTCTAATGCATCGCCTGTTTGAATATTAAGAGAAACATATCCTCTTAATCTCATTTTAATTAAGTAAGAATTGATAGCTCCTACTGCTAAAAGCATAGGAATAGGTATCTTATTTTCATTTAAATTTTTATCAGTTAAAATTATTTGTTTTATACCTTCTCTAACAGCTATCTCTGATAAATTAATAATGTTATCCAAACTTTTTTTTAACGTAGATGTTTTTTCAAATGTACAGTTAATGATAGTAAAGCTTTTCTTAAAATATTCTTTGAATTTTAAAAATTGTGAATTTGATAATATTGGACTATCTAAAACATAAATATTTTCTTTAGTTAAATTATTAAAATCTAAAATATTTCCCATATTTCCAAATCTAGTTTTTAAACTCATAACTTTATTTTCTCTTAAAGAATCAATTGGTGGATTTGTAACTTGACTAAAATTCTGCCTGAAATAATGGTTAAGTGATCTATATCTATTGGATAAAACAGCAACTGGAGTATCATCACCCATAGATCCAGTTGCTTCTTTAGATTCCTCTACCATTGGGTGTAAAATTAATTCTAAATCTTCAATACTTAGTCCAAAAACATACTGTCTTTTTTTTAACTCATCTCCAAAGAAAAATCTTTTTTCATTTTTAACATAAAACTTTTTATCAAGATCAATAATTTGATTATTGAAATGCTTGTACTCTTTTGCAAGGTAATTTTTAATTTGAATATTATGAAAGACATTTCCTTTATCTAACTTAATACCTATGATTTGTCCTGGCCCCAATCTACCTTTGCTTACAATTTTATTTTCTTTTATAGATACCATTCCAGTTTCGGACCCAGCAAATAGAAGTTTATCTTTAGTAACAATATATCTTAAGGGTCTTAATCCATTTCTATCGTTTGCAACAATAGCCCAATCATTATCTGTTGCAGTAATAGCAGCAGGCCCATCCCAAGGTTCGATGATACTATTTAAAAAATTAAATAATTGTTGGTGATTTCTTGGTAATGTTTTGCTTTTTTTTGACCAAGCATCTGGAATTAACATCAATTTTGCGAGAGGCGCAGATTGTCCAGACTGGTTTAACAATTCAAATACGTTATCTAGTGCAGCAGAATCTGAATTACCTGAACTTATAACTGGTTTAAGATCCTCTTCCATTCCTTTAAATAGTTCACTATTCATCTCTTGTTCATGAACTTTCATCCAATTAATATTGCCTTTTAATGTATTTATTTCTCCATTATGTGCTAAAGCCCTAAATGGCTGTGCAAGGTCCCAACTAGGAAAAGTATTCGTAGAATATCTTTGATGAAAAATTGCAAATCTAGAAATAAATCTTTCGTCTTGTAAGTCGGGATAAAATTCAGACAATGTTTCGGCAAGAAACATGCCTTTATAAATTATCGATTTTGCACTAAATGAACATATATAAAAATCTTTTAATTGAAGATTTAAAGCTTTTTTTTCTATTTTTCTTCTAATTATATAAAGTTGTCTCTCAAGTTCTTTGTCTTTAAGAGTACTGTCATTTGATTTGAAGATAACTTGAACAATTTCAGGTCTTGTTAGTTCTGCTTTAACTCCAAGCACATTAGTATTAATTAGAACCTGTCTCCATCTATAAATATAATAATTATTACTTAAAATTTCTGTTTCAATTAATGTTTTACATTTTTCCTGAGAGTTATAATCGTTGCGAGGCAAAAAAATCATTCCAACGCAGATCTTTCCGCCATCATATTGACGACCATAGTTATTAATTTTTTCTTTAAAAAAATTAGTTGAAATTTCTATATGTATTCCAGCACCATCTCCAGTTTTGCCATCAGCATCTACTGCTCCACGATGCCAAACAGCTTTTAATGCTTCAATCCCATATTCAACAATTTTTCTCGATTTCTTTCCTTCCGTAGAAACTACAAGACCAACACCACATGAATCGTGTTCCATATTTGGATTATAAACTTTTCCATTAATTAATTTTTTTAAATTTTTTTTATAAAGTTTCATATTATGCTAAGCAGCTTTAATTTTTTGAAATGATATTTTTTTCAAATATTTTTCGATTGAAATTGCAGCATCTCTGCCATCTTTAATAGCCCAGACTACTAATGAAGCTCCTCTTATAATATCTCCAGCTGCAAATACTCCTTCTAAATTTGTTTCCATAGTATCAAAATCTGTTTTTAATGTTCCCCATTTAGTAACTTGTAAATCTTCGGATCCAAACAATTTTGGTAAATTTTCTGGATCAAAACCTAAAGCTTTAATGACCATGTCTGCCTTTAAATTAAATTCAGAATCTTTTTGAATTTCTGGTTTTTTTCTTCCACTTTCGTCGGGATCGCCAAGTTTGATTTTATTTATAATTAAACTCTCAATTTTATTTGTACCTAAAAATTCTTTTGGACTTGATAACCAGATAAACTCAACTCCTTCTTCTTCTGCATTCGCAACTTCTCTTGCAGAACCAGGCATATTTTTTTTATCTCTTCTATAAAGACACTTAACAGACTTTGCATTTTGCCTAACAGATGTTCTAACACAATCCATTGCTGTATCACCTCCACCAATAACTACTACATCTTTTTTTTCACTATTTAATATTCCTTTATCAAATAATTCTACCTTGTCTCCTAAACCTTTCCTATTTGAGGTAGTTAAAAAATCCATTGCAGGAAAAATATTTTCTAAGTTGCTTCCTGATATTTCTATTTCTCTTGGTTGATAAACTCCAGTTGCAATTAGTATTGCATCATGTTTTTCTCTTAATTGATTTAATGATGAGTTCTTGCCAACTTCAAAATTTAGAACAAATTTTATTCCACTTTTTTCTAACATTTTTGTTCTTCTTTCCACAACATACTTTTCAAGTTTAAAATTTGGAATTCCATAAATTAACAATCCGCCAGACCTGTCATACCTGTCATATATTTTGATTTGATAACCTTGTTTTCTTAGTTGTTCTCCACAAGCTAATCCTGCGGGCCCTGCTCCTATTATTCCAACACTTTGTTTTTTTTCATTTCTAACTTTAAATGGTTTGATCCATCCTTTGTTCCACGCATTTTCTGTAATGTATTTTTCCACAGAACCTATTGTTACAGTTCCATGACCAGACTGTTCTATGACACAATTTCCTTCACATAATCTATCTTGAGGGCAAATTCTTCCACACACTTCTGGCATATTATTTGTGCTTTGAGCCAATTCATAAGCTTCTTGCAATCTTCCTTCTGCAGTTAGTTTTAACCAATCAGGAATATTATTGCTTAAAGGACAATGAACATGACAAAAGGGGATTCCGCACTGAGAACATCTAGCTGACTGCTCCACTGCTTTTTCATGAATATATTCGCTATAAATTTCATTAAAATCATCTTTTCTAGTTAAAGCATTTCTTTTAGGAGGAGGTTGTTGACCTATATTTGTAAATTTCAGCATTTTTTCAGATATTGTAGGACAAATTTACAAGATGATTTAAGATATATAAACTACAAATAGGTCATATTTATTGACCTTATTTTGTATTTATTTAGTATTATTGGTACTTTTTGACTTATAAACATACCTGTTATGCACTCAATTATATTAAGAATTGGACACAATTTTAAGATATTTGTAAATAATCTCAATGATCTCAGATTTATTTGAAATTTTTTTACTTTCAATTATTCAGGGTGTTTCTGAATTTCTACCAATCAGTTCAGCAGCTCACTTAATTATTGTTTCAAATTTTTACGAATTTAAAAATCAATCATTGCTGATTGATATTAGTTTGCATTTAGGGTCTTTGCTAGCAATATTATTTTATTTTAAAGAAGATATTTTTGATTTAAATAAAAATAAAAATTTTTTTTACAAAATAGCAATTGGGACAATACCTTTAATACTATTTGGTTATTTATTATACTCAACAGATATAATCTTTCAACTTAGAAACATTAAAGTTATTGCTTGGGCTACATTATTTTTTGGAATTTTAATATACATAGCTGACAAAAAAAAATTCCTAAAAAAAATAGATTCTGATTTTAATATTAAATCAGTTTTAATAATTGGTTTCTTTCAAATCTTAGCATTAATCCCTGGAGTAAGCAGGTCAGGAATAACAATAACTGCAGGAAGAATACTAGGATTTGATAGAACTGACTCAACAAAAATTTCTTTTTATTTATCTATACCTGCTTTAATAGGTGCAAGCGCATTAGGCATAAAAGATTTATTTAAAGAAAACATTGAGTTTAATTTCTTAGTATTAATTGGAATTTTTTTATCCTTTTTATTTTCGTTAATAACAATAAAAATTTTTTTTAAATTTTTAACAAAATTTTCTTTAAATATGTTTGTTGTGTATAGAATATTCTTATCAACAGCTCTATTTTATATTATATATTTTTAGTTTTATATTCATAAATAGGCAAAAGTTGAGAAAGCAATACTCCAAATAAAATTAAAGCACAACCAATGATGTTACCTATGCCCAAAATTTGATTTAATATTATCCAAGCAGCAATAGCTGCAATAACTCCTTCTAAAGACATAACAATTGCAGCCGGAGCAGCCGAAATATTTCTCTGACCAAAAAGTTGTAAAGCAAATGCCGCTCCTCCAGATAAAACTCCTGCATACAAAATTTCTATTGTTTCTAATTTAATTTTAGAAAAATTTATTTCTTCAAATAACAGTACTAGTATAAAAGATAAAGTGGCTACTATTATATTTTGTATTAATGCAATAAAAAAAGGAAGATCAAATTGTTTTATTATTTTTCCTACATAAATAATATGTAATGCCCAAAATAATGCACCAATTAATACTAATGCATCGCCAAATCGAACTGAGAAATTATTAAAGTCACTTAGAAAATAACCTCCAGTAACACATGCTAGCACGGAAGGCCATATAGACCAGTGCATTTTTTCAGAAAATAAAAAATATACAATAATTGGAACCATTGGCACATAAAAAATTGTAAAAAAAGCTGAATTTGCTACATCTGTATAAAGTAACGAAACCTGTTGGAATATACATCCTAAAAATAAAAATATACCAACGGGTAATATAAGTTTAATAAATTGATTTCTGTTACTTTTAATCTGATCTGTTATTTTTTGTTTTTCAAATAAAAAAACAAAAGGTGAGACGGCTAAGAAACCTACAAAAAATCTAACAGAATTAAAGGTAAATGGGCCAATATTATCCATCCCTGTATCTTGGGCAATAAAGGTAGTTCCCCATATTAAAGTGCAAATAATTAAACAAAAAAAGGATATTACTTTTTTCATTAGATTAATCTAAACAGCCAGTTTATAAGCAAAATTTTTACCAAGATTTTCTTTTAATTCATTACAAAATTTTGCTGCTTCTGCTCCATCAATGATTCTATGATCGTAGGACAACGATAAAGGCAATATTATTCTGGATTGATATTTGTCTTCATAATAAATATTTTTACTTGAGTATCTTCCAACACCTAAAATTGCAACTTCTGGATAATTAATAATTGGGGTAAAAAATGAGCCTCCAATACCTCCTAGACTTATTACAGTCATTGTTCCACCAAAAAATTCTTTTTTATCAATTTTTAAATTACGACATTTGTCGCTAATTTCTTTTAATTCTTTACTTATAAGATTGATATTTTTATTATTTACATTTCTTAATTTAGGTATCATCAATCCATGAGGAGTATCAACCTCAATTCCTATATGATAATATTTTTTAATTGTCATTTTTCCTTTATCAATATCTTCAATTGAAGAATTAAATGCAGGAAATTTTATTAATGAGGAAACTAGAGCTTTTATAATAAAAGCTAATGGTGTTATTTTTTTTTTTTTGCCAGTGAATGAATCTTTTAATGTACTTCTAAATTCTTCCATCTCTGTTATATCAGCTTCATCGTGGTGAGTCACGTGTGGAATATTTTTCCAAGAATTTACCACATTTGCCGCTGCAATTCTTTTTACTCTTGGAACTTCTTTAATTTCTACTTCTCCAAAATTGGAATGATTATATTCGTTATTAATTTTGTCCGGTAGTTGGTTTTCTTCTTTTAATGTTAGAGTTTTTTCTGCTTCTTTAATAATTTGTTCTGTAATTGGAGGTATTTTATTATCAGTAATTTCTTGTGGTTTTTTCTTTGATTGGCTCGTATTTTTTAAAGTTAAAATCAAATCTCCCTTTGAAACTTTATCTCCAATATTAACACTTAAATTTACAACCGTACCTTCTTCTGTGGATGGTATTTCTACGCTAGATTTATTTATCCATTTACGGTAAAGCTCAATAATTATTAAAGAGTCATTTTTTTTTACCTTATCTCCCTGTTTAACAAGTATCTCAATAACTTCTACATTATCAAACTCACCTATATCTGGAACTAATATCTGTATGCACATCTATTTATTGATAATAGTTACTTCCAATTAAATTGGTAGCTGTATTATTTTTGACATATTTATATCTATTTTTGGCCATTGTGAAATGAGTAAATTGTACCATGTTAATAAATTTTATTAAAAAAATTAAATTATTAAACAATAACCAAAATTTAGATGCTAGATTTTGGGTACAAAAATTGCTGCTAAAAAAAAGATTAAATTCACTTAAATATTAATCTGTAGTTGCTAAATTACAAAATTACATTAAAAAATATATATGCTATATTAATATCAGTGTAGCGCCTGTAGCTCAATTGGATAGAGCGCTTGGCTACGGACCAGGAGGTTCTGGGTTCAACTCCTAGCAGGCGCACCAAAAGAGAAAAATGAATATATCGTTACAAAAAGCAGTTATTTATTTCTTAGTAATAGTTTTTATAATTCTAATTTTAATTTCATTAGTAATTTAAAATATGTCAAAAGATTTTGAACAGTTAAGTGTTAAACCTGGTTATATGAATCATAACGGTGGATTATTGTTCAGAGAAGTATCAAAACATGAATATGAATTCAAAACTACTATAAAAGAAAATCATCTTAATGCTGTAGGTATAACTCATGGAGGTTTTATATGCTCTTTAATTGATGCTGGCGCAGGAACTGCTGCTCACCGTGCGGCTGATAATTTTCTATGTGTTACGATTTCTTTAGACATAAAGTTTATTGGAGCAACAAAACTAGGAGATGAAGTTATAGGATTTACAAAAATTCAAAAGAAAACTAAATCTTTAGTATTTTTAATATGTCATTTAGAGTCTAATGGTAAAATGATTGCCTCAGCTTCTGGTATTTGGAAAATAATGGAAAAAACACTTTCAAATACTAGTTAAGGTCGCAGATTATTCTTTTCTTCTATAATTAAAATAACCAAAAATAAAAAGTAAGATTAATGAAATTGGATAAACGATTCCTTTGTTTGGTCTATCAAAATTTTCTATTTTAAATTCATTTATAATATCACCAGTTTCAAATCCTTCTTTTTTAGCTAAACTATTCCATTTTAAGTTATCGACTAAAATTTTATTTTCATCTTTGATTAAAATAATTCCATATTTTTCTAAATTAAATTTATTTTCAAAAGTGTTTTCCTTGATAACAAATAATTTATATCTTTCACCATATTCACTTAAACGCGTAACTTTGAAACGTACTTCTTTTTTTGGATCTAATTCTAAAAGTTGAATTTGATTTATATCTTTATAGTTATATTTTGGATAAAATTTATTAAGAATAAATTCTGGTGATAATAAGGATATTGAGATAATTAAAAAAACTATAATTTCATACCATCGGAGTTTATTAAAAAACCACATTTGAGTGGCAGCTGTAAATATAAGTACTCCAATTAAAGAAGTTACAATGACTAATAAAGTATGCCAAATATTTTCAACACCTATTAAAAGTAATTCATGATTAAATAAAAAAACAATTGGTAAAATAGCTGTTCTTATTTCATACCAGAAAGCTTGCACTCCTGTTTTGATAGGGTCTCCACCTGAAATAGCCGCAGCAGCATATGAAGCTAAGCCTACGGGTGGCGTAACATCGGCCATTAATCCAAAATAAAATACAAATAAGTGAACAGCTATAAGTGGAAATATAAATCCAGAAGCATTACCTACGTCTACTAAAACCATTGCCATCAATGAAGCTACCACTACATAATTAGCAGTTGTTGGAAGTCCCATTCCAAGCAACAAACATAAAATAATAGTCAACAACAATAAAATTGCCACGTTATCTTTAGCAACAGATTCTATAACAACAATTAAATTTGTACTTAGTCCTGTAGATCCCACTGCTCCTACTATAATGCCAGCCGTTGCAATAGCAATTCCAACACCAACCATATTTATTGCGCCCTTTTCAAAGCCTACGATAGTTTGGTTAAACCAAGTTTTAAGGGAATCTTGAAAATTGGGTTCTTTAATTAATTTATTTATTAAATTTACAATAATTAATGCAACTGTTGCATAAAATATAGAATAAGAAGCTGTAAACCTTAGAAACACTAA
>Ga0187833_10006368_pt1 | contig 10931 bp, 11 predicted proteins | sample ETNtaG_37_FD_167968 | JGI IMG/M metagenome (GOLD analysis project Ga0187833, IMG submission 167968) | Marine microbial and viral communities from oxygen minimum zone, Eastern Pacific Ocean - ETNP2014_SV_400_PacBio MetaG (Illumina Assembly) | ecosystem: Environmental > Aquatic > Marine > Hypoxic... | reverse complement strand
TTCGTTATCTTCTGATTCGCATGACTCATCTTCATCTGATTCATCAGAGTCATCTTCTTTTTGAGTTTCGTCAGTCTCTTCTGAATCCTCTTTAGTATCTTCAGATTCTTCTGGTTCTTCAGGTTTCTCTACTTCTTCAGATTCTTCAGAATTATTCTCTTCGGCATCATCTTGCCTATGTTCTTCATTTTCTTCAGTAGGTCCTTTAGGAATGTCTAATCCAAAGTCAAATAATTCTTTGGATTTATTCTCTTCAGAGTTATCAAGGTCATCAATATCTTCTTCATCTTCTTTTTTAGGCTCTTCAGATTCTTCCTCAGGTTCTTCTTCAACATTTTCATCGGCATCATCATCTTGAAAATTATTATTCCCTGACTCAAGTAAATTACTTACTGTATCTAAATCAGTAGGATTATCATCTTTGCTCACAATATTTTGCCCAATATTGATATTAGGATTAGGGACTACATCTCCTGGAGCAAGCTCTTTCTGATCAATTTCTTCCTTAATCCCGAAAACTTCATTGATTTTTGTCTTAAGTCTCACCCAGACCTGTTCCTGATCAGCTGGATTTACCTGTTTTCTCTGCAGATTGAATATAGGATCAAGGCCGTCTTTCTCTTTACGAGGAATCACATGAATCATGAAATGTGGTGCTTTTTGTCCTGCGATTGCACCGTTCGCAACAAATATATTTGTTCCCTGTACTTTCAGGGCTTTAAGGCATGCGCTAGAGATTGCTTTAGCCACCATGAACATATGGCCTAAAGTATTCTCTGGCACAAGCGGCATGATAGAATAATGTTCTTTAGGAATCAGAAGAACGTGTCCAGGATTAGCTGGATTGATATCAAGAAGAGCAACAACATAATCATCTTCGAATATTTTCTTGGATTGAACTTTCCCCTCTACAATATGACAGAAAATACAGTCTTTTTTCTGCATCTCTGCTACCTGTTCAGGTGACATGTCTTTAAGTTCTTCTTCTGATACCATATGTCAATTAACAGTTATTAGATATTTAAATGTTTGGTAAAGAAATATATCTCTAATAATCACTAAAATCAAGCTGATTATTTTATATAAATTAAAACTATAATTTTTATTGTTTTCTTAAAAACAAAAATTATATAAAGGAGTATTTCAATATATGGGTATATGATGCGCATGTACAAAAAAGGGGTTTCTCCTTTGATAGCTACCATATTACTGATAGGTTTCGCTGTTGCGCTGGGAGCAGTTGTCATGAACTGGGGAAAAACGATTGTCGAGGAGACTTCTTTTACCGTAGGAGATTGTTCAAGAGTAAACATCAATGTTGATGAGAACACATTATGTTATGGTGATAATTCTATACAATTCACATTAGATAATATTGGTGATATTGATTTAGAGAGCGTAGTGTTATGGGTAGTAGGAGATAAGAACTCTTACCAAATTGATCTGCCTGATTCAAATCTAAAGAGAAATACGCAAGCAAGCAAGAAAGTGTTGTATGATTTCAACAGCTATGGAAACATTGTACAGCTACAATTCATACCAAAGATAAAGTCTGAAGATTCTATAATTCCTTGTACCAAGAATTCACAGGAGAAAAGCAGATTAAGAAGTTGTTAAGAATTTCTAGTTCTTAAATGTACTAAACTATAACTAAAATCTTAAATTAATTATTATAGTTTAATGTCTCGAAGACTTAAGATAATAATAATAATGATTGCGAAGAGTATAATAGAATAGATTATTAATCTAAAGCTTAGAATTCCTGTGCATTATAACAACCAGGAAGTAAAGTGGCAACACAATAACTAGCAACATTACGCCAAGGATCAAAAAGAGATTTCTTAGTCCATATATATGAGCAATGTAAGAGGATATTGGTGTTGTTATGAGAAAAGGTATTGATATCAATAGTGAAAAGCTACCAAAGTATGTTTGCCTTATCTTCTCAGGGATAATCTCTAAAGTTAATAATCCATGAGCAACACCAGTCACTGAAGCGCCGATAATGCCAATCAAAGTTCCCATTGCTATAGAGACAAGATTAGGATTGTAATAAAAAGTAAGAGGCATTATAGCCATAAGGACTGTTCCGAAAGCAAGCATAGAGAATTTACCGTATTCAATTGACGTCTTCCTTGAGATATAAGGACCGATGATTGAAGCGAATAGTGCAATAATGAATATTACTGCTACATTCATGAAACCACCAAAACCCTGATTATTCAGATAACGATAGATAAAGATCCCATAGAATGAATTACCCATTGTCTGTACTAATCCAGACGTGGTTGAAGCAATCAATAATATAAGAAGAATCTTATCACTAAGGAAGATTCCTAAATGTTCTTTTAGATTAATAAAACTATTTTGAACAACTTCTTTCTTCTCAATTATCTCCTTCTTTCTTTCCTTAATAAAAGAGATTACATAACCAGATAAGATAAAAGATATCGCTGTTATCTCAAATGCGATAAGGTATCCGTATAGTCTGAATGAGAAAGCTTGACCAAACAGTTCAAAGGCAACCTTTGTTCCTGTAGCAGGAAAGTAATCCATTACAAATGCACTCAATAGCATGCCACCGCCGATGATGAACAGACCGAATTGAGATATTTTCTTTAAGAAATAACTTCTCTTTTCTTTCTTGAATCCAGATGTGAGTTTTTCATAGAGGTCACCATATGAGACTACACCGATTGTTCCGAGGAACAGTGCAAGTATAAAAAAAGGTACAGAATTAAAGAATCTGGCCATTCCAATGAAGATAAAAGAGAAACCAAATACTATTCCTGAAGCACCAATGAATTTCTTACTGATATTGCGTGTTCTGTAAATCTGTTCAATAAAAGTTGAGAATAATACGCTTAAGACTGCTCTGATTCCATTGATAGTTCCAATTGTGAAGTATGAAGCTCCTGTCTGAGCAAAGAGGATGTTCACAAATTGAGGAGAACCAAAACCATAACCAATTCTATCAAACAATTCCTTAATCGTAAAACGTTTTATAACTTTAGAAACTTCTTTTTTGTTTTCATCTTTTTTTAACATGACCACTTCATTGATCTTGTCCTCAACATCAGAAGAAAGAAAACCTTGCGAAATTAAAGAAGATTTTATCTCGTCTAAAGATCTGCCTTCAGCTAACCCCTTTTTTAACCCTTCAGCTATCTCAGCCATACACCTAAAAATGAAGTAAACAATATATAAATCTTTTGATTAAAGGTTTAATCAGAAACTTTTTTATATCAGTTAATGTAAATTAACTTACAAAAATAAAGAGTTGATGCTTTATGGATAAACAAATTCCAACAGGGATTAAAGGTCTTGATAAGATATTGAAAGGAGGAATAAGAGAGAGAAGTTCAATTCTTATTTCTGGCGCACCAGGAACTGGCAAGACAATAATGGCTATGCAGTTCATATATGAAGGTGCTAAGATGGGTGTGCCTGGCATATATATATCATCTGAAGAACAGGTAGAGAATCTAAGAATGCATGCAAAAGAAGTTGGTATGGATTTTGAAGGATTTGAAAAGAAAGGATTGATAACGTTGATTCAACAACCAATCCTTGCTAAAAAACTTATTTCAATCGCGACTCCACTTGATGTTATTAAGAAGAAAAAAGTAAAGAGAGTTGTGCTTGATTCATTAACATTATTTCAATTTATACAGATTGCTGGATTGATGGATTACAGGAAAGAAGTGCTTGATTTTGTCAACATGATGCATGATGCAGGAGTGACTCTTCTTACAACATCTGAAAGACCAGAGAATGATATTGATGAGGCACATTTCAAACAGGAAGATTTCTTATATGGAGGATTGATTCTTTTGACAAAGATAAGAAAGGGATCTTCTTTTGAAAGATGTCTAAATGTTGCAAAGATGCGTGGACAGGACCACCTGACTGATATCTATCCATATACAATAAATAAAGGAGGGATAAAAGTTTACCCAGACCAAGTACCTTTCTCATTAATAGAACATGATGTTGCAAAAAAGGACAAACTTAATTTCAAATGATAAAAAGAGTACCAACAGGAATAGATCAATTTGATGATTTGATCAAAGGTGGATTCAAAAAGAACAGTGTTAATCTAGTTGCCGGCAAAGCAGGCACAGGAAAAACAATAATGGCCATGCAATACCTTATAAATGGTGTAAAGAAGTTTAATGAGAATGCATTATACATCACATTTGAAGAGAAAAAGACCTACAAGGATATGATGGAACTTGGATGGGACCTTAAAAGGCTTGAAGGTGATGGAAAGTTCATCTATATGGAATACTCACCTGAACAAGTAAAGAAAGTACTTGTTGAAGGTGGTGGAATAATTGAAACCATAATAGAAAAGAATAATATAAAACGCCTGGTAATTGACAGTATAACATCTTTCTCATTATTGTATCAGGATGAATTAACAAAGAAAGAAGCAAGCCTGGCTTTATTTGAGTTAATAGATAAATGGAATTGCACAGCAATACTAACTTCACAAGATCAGAATCCTGATGAGACCATAATCTCTGCTGCAATAGAATTTGAGGTTGATAGCATAATCCTTCTTTATCATGTAAAACAGAAAGGAATAAGAACACGTGCTATCGAGATACTAAAAATGCGCGGGACAGATCATCCAGATAAGACAATGGTTATGGATATAACCAATAATGGAATCAAGATATTTCCTGATAAGATCGCTGAATTTTAAGATTGTATATATAGGAGTGAATAAATTAACATGCCCCAAAAAAAAGAGGACAAAGACCTTTCTGAATATGGTTTCTCAGCTAGAACTGGTAAGTTACAGGTTAACCGCCCAGATATTGTGAAAAAAGAAATTAAAAGACAAGAAGCTGAGACATTCACAACAAAACCACAGGATAATGACCAACTTGATATTGATGAAATAAAAGATACTGTAGAGAAGAAACTAAAGAAAGATAAATCAAACAGAAAAGGTGGCAGAATTGCTACTGGAATACATGGTCTTGACCCATTAATGAGTGGTGGGTTTGAAGATAATTCTGTAAACCTAGTTGGTGGAGGTGCTGGCTCAGGAAAAAGTATATTCTGCATGCAATTTATCATCAATGGCATTGAGAAATATAATGAAAATGCAATCTATATCACATTTGAAGAATCAAAAGATAAGTTTTTCAAACACATGTCTAAATTTGGATGGGATCTTAGTAAATATGAGCGAGAGAACAAACTTACATTTATCCAATATACACCTAGCCAGATCAATCGAGTTATTGAAGAAGGTTCGGGTTTAATTGAAGCAGCGCTCCAGAAAACTAATGCAAAAAGGATTGTTATTGATTCACTCACTGCATTTACTTTATTGCAAAAAGATGAGTTGGCTAAAAGACAGGCAAGCCTTGCTCTGTTCAGGCAGATACAGAAATGGGGATGTACTGCTTTGCTGACTGCTGAACATGAACCAGATATTGACAGACATCAGAGCACAATAATGGAATTTGAGGTTGATGGTGTACTACTTTTATATAACCTAAGAAGAGGAGATATAAGAGAAAGATCATTAGAGATACTAAAGTTAAGAGGAACAAAACATTCAAGCAAAATATTTCCGATGAAGATTACTGACGCAGGAGTTATTGTATATCCTGAAGAAACTATCTTTTAGACTTTCCAATTACTTTTTCTTCGTGAACACTACTTGGTCTCCAATATCTAAGATCATCCATTGAAGTAAAGATTGGTTTTTCCCCTTCTTTTGCAACCTCTAATTCATAGTCAGCCCCAGGAGATGATTCCATCAAGTAGAAAGAATAACAAAGTTCAAGCATGTGGAGTTCAAGACCTTCGCATAACTTAGGGTTGAATCCATCAAGCTTTTCCCAAAATAAATAAGCAGAATGAGGTACAAATGAAGGATAGCCAAGCAAAGCGACCTGCGACCCACATTCAACTGCCTTATCTTTATTAGCGATGATTACTTCGTCACTTCTGTTCTCATAATCAGTATAAGGTCCAGCTACATAACTAGGAAGTTTAGAAAAACTCAGTGCATAAATGCCAAACTCGTTTATATTATCCTTATAATCACCAAAGCTCAGGCATTTCTCAACTGCCTGCTGAAATTTAAGATCAGGCCAAACCTTCTTTAGTGTTTCCATGACAAGCAGTTGTTCAACTCGCTCGTATTTTCTGACTGCATTAACACCAACTCTTAATACTTCATCATTTGTATCAACAAAGTGAATTATGTCACCTTTCTTTATCTTAGAATAATCAAAGAACTCATCGTCAGGGTCAGGCACCCTTATGTCAACTGACTTCTCTTTACCTTTCTCAAGGCAACGCATAAGGCTAAGGTTATCAGGTTCTATATTGGGCAGAACATATATAACAGGGTCTTCTCGTATCATTGAAATTTTAAATTTATAAAACCCCTTTTTAATAATCTTATTATGAATTAGAGATATAAAAAGTTAACTTTATTATTTTATCTTACAAGTGAAACAGATTTTAGAACCACTGATGCTATAAAGCTTCTCTGCATAGTCATGGCACATTGCGCATACTCCTTCTTCTTCATGCACATGATAAATTGGTTTTCTGCTTTCTTCTTTCAGCTCAAACTTGCTGACTACAAGATCAAACAATTGCGGTTCAATCTTAAGAATGTCTTTAATGGTTAGAAGACCTACAAGTTTATTATGGTCGTTCACAACAGGAATCTGTTTCACATTAAGATCTCTTACTAATACAAGAGCATCATAAATGTCTTTATCAGGAGAAATTGTAGTAACATTAGTATCCATCACATCCAAGATTGTTTTCTTCAATGGATTATGATTATTAGCAACTAATTTTCTGACAATATGTCTTTCAGTCATTATGCCTTTTAATTCAGTACCATCAGAAACAACAAGGCTACCTACCTTATTCTTTGCCATTATAGAAGCACAATCCTTAATTGAAGTGTCAGGGTTGACTGTAACGGGCTTCTTAGTCATAGCATCACAAACCTTATAGCCAGTCTTCATATAAATAGTAGAGATGAAAAATATTTAAAAGCATTGTTGTTGTTAAGAATATAATTCAAGATTATTTGTCTTATTTTATTTTAATTAGATAAATTATTTATATTCAAGATATTTCATTTTAGACTGTGATAATCATGGATAAAAAACAATGGGTTTATCTTAATAATGGCCTTACACCTGGCCGAATAAATAAGAAAGAAAAAGCATATGAGCGTGTTAGAGGAATGACTGACCTAACACAGGCAATAGAAAGTTTAGGAACAAATCAATTCTTAGTAATACCTCGTCAACAAACTTTATATCCGTATCATAATGGATGGCCAATGACTGGACGTGATTTCAAAAAAAGAGGTAATCAATTTAATCTTAAGATACCTAAAACAAAGGCAGAGATGGTAAAACAAGAAGTTACACCACAACAATGTATTGTTGATACAGTCAATAAAGAACTGCAAGGACTGCCTGATCTAAGCAAGAGTAGTACATTTGAAGAGAATAATGAATTATATGAAAAGATATGCAGGCGCGGTTTCAAGTGGGATAGACGATCAGGATATCTTCATGCAATAATGCCTCAGAATGATATAATGAGAGGGTGGCGTCTTGCATCTAGTATAATTGAACATGACTTGGATCTAGCATATACAAATCCGGGAGGCATATTCTTTATTGAGGTTCCTTCTACTAAAGATGATCCTAAGAACAGATACAGAGTTAAGATGTATAATTTTGCAACTGAACTTCCAGAAGGATTGGCTGACTGGGTAACGATTGATGGAGCAATATCAGGAGGAGATGACTTTGATAAAGCAATGGCAGGAATTGATATGTATAGTTCTGCATCGTTAAGATACAAGTTCCATGAATTTAATTTCAATTTTCAGTTTGTTGCTGCATCAATAATGAGAGCGCATTACACTGATGAAAGATATGCTCAAGGAAAGTTCAAGAACAGGAAAAGGACAGGTAAGAGAGGTGAAGAACAGCCGATTGAACCTATCTTATTAAATATAGCAATCCCTCCAACACATGATCAGATTGAATTTGCATGGAAACTTGATAATAATGTTTTGATTGAATATAAGACTAGCTCAAGTAAGATATCAACTAAGAAACTCAATTCTAGTGAGAAAGAATCTTTATATGCAATGAGACTTTATCTTAACAGCCCCGAAAGATGTTATCAGGTTGATGAAGGATTACATGGATTAGACGAAGTCGTTGCAAGACATACTGAAATGTATAAATTCTAATCTAAAAAAGATCAATCGTTTTAAAAAGATTTATAATCATAACAAATATACAATATCCATGGAATGTTCAACCTGTGGAGTTTGTTGTAGCTTGTTCTTAATTAATCTAACCGAACAAGAATACATGAGTGGTAAATACAAATTAGTATTTGAAGAGTTTGGATTGGTAGATTTTGAAGAGGCTGAACTGACTGGAGCAAACATACTAAAACAAAAAGATGATGAATCTTGCATCTATCTTAATGAGAATAAATGTAGCATACATCACAAAAGACCAGCAGTATGCAGGGACTTTTTCTGTGAATCCAAAGAAGATAGATTTAAAAGCATGATACAAAAGATTAATTTGAAGAAAAATGAATCAATTCAATAAAATCTATAACATATTCTTTAACAAGTATGGTGCACAAGGATGGTGGCCTGTTACACCAGTCAATATATGCAGAGGAACTGAGAAAAAGCCGTTGTATGGTATTGGACTAAAGATTGACAAGCAGAAATTTGAGATAATTATAGGAGCAATATTGACACAGAATACTTCTTGGAAGAATGTTGAGAAAGCGATAATTAATCTTAATGAGAAAGATATGATTGACATTTATAAAATATATAAGATAAAGCAAGAAGAACTTGCTGAACTGATAATACCTGCTGGTTATTATAATCAAAAAGCAAAGAAATTGAAGATTTTTGCTGAATACTTACTTAAGAATTATGACCAAAGTCTAAAAAGACTTTTCAATAAACCAACAACAAAGCTTAGGGAAGAGCTTCTTACAATACATGGCATTGGTCCTGAGACAGCTGATTCAATAATACTTTATGCTGCTGAGAAACCAGTGTTTGTGATTGATGCTTACACAAAGAGGATTTTCTCGAGGATTGGTTTATGCAAACAAGATATAAGTTATGATGAACTGCAGAATATGTTTATGAGCGAACTTGATAAAGATGTAGCTATGTTCAATGAATACCACGCATTGATTGTTGAACATTGCAAAAGTGTGTGTAAGACAAAACCTTTATGTAAAGATTGTTGTGTTAACAGTTTTTGTAAATATGCATTATCTAAAAAAGGTGAATAAAAATAAGAAAGATAAATGAACTGTTACAGCATGCCTTATCAAAAGAAGATATTGATACGGTACATCCAATTGCATCTGTAATCTATACAGAAGTATCTGGTGAAATTCATTATGTACTTGGCTGGAATGTAATACCTAATTTTATTGAGGATCCTAATGGAGAATTACCTGATATTTTATCAAGAGATGAATACAAGCAATATTCGATACATGCTGAGAAGAGAGCTATAGCCAGGGCTGCGCGTTACGGTATCCAACTGGATTCTGGAACAATATATCTAAATGAATGGTTTCCCTGCGCAGATTGTGCAAGGTCCATTGTTGAAGCGGGATTGATAAAAGTGGTTACTCCTGATAAAATTTACATGGATATAAGAGACAATTATGTCCTTGTTCCAGAACTACAAGACCAAAAGTATCAATTTGAAGCTGCAGAAAAGATAATGAGATTAGCTGGGATAGAACTTATTGTTGACCCATCTATTAGGCCTTAACTGCAAATAACAAGATTTATATACAATTGTCAAGAATAATTAGTTCAGGTGATAGATTGGAGCCAAAAACATCATTGATAATATATGCAGTTGTATTTATTATAATTCTTGCATTATTATACAAATTCTTTAAATTTGCTTTCAAGATTGTGCTTGCGCTTAGCTTGATTTCAGCAGTGATTATGGGAGCAATAGGATTCTTTGTAATAAAAGATGTAATGGATATGAAGAATAATCTACCTAACTCAGACAACTTGTTTATGTTTCATTCAGAAGAAGAAATTTTGATAGCTTTCAATGCACAGTTTTCAGGTGAATATATGCCACAAACAGTGAGCCAGTCACAACTTGTTGTGCTTAATAATCTATACAAAGATCAAAAGTTTGATGAGATACTAGGTGACAATTACAAGACGTTTATATTTGATATAGACTCCTTCAATACTGAAGGTGAGATTGAAGTCTTCAAAGACCAGTTCTTCGGTAAAGAATTCCTAATAGAATTAGTAAAATCTGATAATACTGTTAGCAGATTGGTTGATGAGATGATGGTTCAGCAAGACATGGATTCATCTCTTAAAGATAGCTTAATAGAACAGATAACAAATTCAATTGGAGAAGATCAAAAGCTTAAAGCAAGTGTTGTATTTATATTGTTCTTTGAAGAGATTCAAAATGACCCACTATTCTTGTTCAACAGATACAAAAATGGAGATCTGATGATATATCCAAGGACTGCAACATTCAAATTCATAAATGCAATTCCAATTTCAATGCTGAAGAATGCATTTAGTCTTGCAAAAGATAAGTTAAATGATAAAGTTAATGATCAAACTGAATAACTAAAACTCACAAGTGAGTTTTAGGGATTAGGTGACGAGCATATGTTTAAATCGCAAAGTGATTTTAACATGCTCAGGAAAGCAAAGCTTTCCCGACATGTCTATGGGCTAAAGCCCACAGTATTAAACTCGTCTCCAAATAATTAGAAAAAAAGAGGTGCTTTTATGTCAATGTTTGGAAAGCTTGCTTTCTGGAAAAAGAAAGAAGATTCATTAGGGTTAGACTTAGGTGCACAACCAG
>Ga0187833_10006365_pt1 | contig 10934 bp, 10 predicted proteins | sample ETNtaG_37_FD_167968 | JGI IMG/M metagenome (GOLD analysis project Ga0187833, IMG submission 167968) | Marine microbial and viral communities from oxygen minimum zone, Eastern Pacific Ocean - ETNP2014_SV_400_PacBio MetaG (Illumina Assembly) | ecosystem: Environmental > Aquatic > Marine > Hypoxic... | reverse complement strand
TGCAATTCGCCTATTGTTCCAAGCCAACCATCACCCTTTACTAATCCATATCCTCCAAGCATTTTATTCATCAGTTCGGGATAAACATAAAGAGCGGTTGCCAAGGATATCATCAGTATCCCGAGGACGTGTAAAACCCTAGTTCGGGGCATAAGTTTATTGGTCCCGTATAACTCGTCTGTTGGTTTCCTTCTGGTCGAGCTATATTCATGATAGTTGATAGTATGAGAAAAGCACAGAAATCCTAGAATTTCAAGAAGGCCTGAAAAAACAATGGTGCCCGGTACCATATATCTGGTTAAGTCTTGCATAAACCATGCGGCCTGATATCCTGGGATTATTACCAGATATTTGATAATACCAATCCCTATGACGGCGGAAATTATATAGCTAATTATGGCGTTTCTGGAGCTGGTTCCCCGCACATAGCTGGCTAAGGAGTGAAGGGCGACGAAGCCGGAGAGAACTATGAATCCGAAGATAAAACCGTTCCAGACTAGACCCATAAGCCCGAAGGAGATACCGGCAATGATGGCCAGCCTAGGGTTGTCAAGGGATTTAAGGTAGAAGTAAAGGCCCAGGACCATGAAAAACATGAAGAAGGCGTCTCCCCTATAGAATCCAGACATGGTTCTGTAGGTAAAGGCAGGGAGAAAGGAGAGAATCAGCACAGAGAAGATGGCGGTTTTCCTCCCGAAAAGCTCCTTGGTTAAAAAATAAGCTGGTAGCAACGTCATAATACCGAAAAGCGGCGGCACAAGCTTAAAGGCCTGTATAAAAGTAAAACCCAAGGGGCCAAAGATTTTGTAAAGGAGAACGGACACATAGTAAAGGCCCATGGGCTGAACTATTAGCTCTCCCTCAGGGTAGCGGGAGAGATGCCATCTCTCAGGAAATTCGTCTGTCATAACGATGTATTCAGCGATTTTATAGTGGTGGAATGGATCGACTCCCATGAGGTATTCATAACCATAGGTGTATAGGCGCAGAGCTAAAGCCGTGAGCAGCACTCCTAGAAGAATTGCCGCCTCCTTATTAATTCGTTTCATGTTAATAGACAGATTTCTCCCCCGAGTAATAAAAGCCTTATCGAAAGGTTTTTAATTAGAGGTTTTCAAGGGTTTAGACATGAATCTAGACGCGCTCAAAGAAGGGGGGATGGGGAAATTCGGGGTGATTTTTGAGGTCATTGGTATGGCGATAATCCTTACCCTTGCACAGATAACCCTTTTCCACATATTCTTTGCGGACTTCATGGTGAACAATTACATCGCCTTCTACCAGGATTACATCAAGAAGGTTGATATATTCTATAGGGTTTTCATCATCATCCTGACGAAAATATTCGGGAATTCCTACACGGGTTCCCTGTACAACTTTATAGAAAAGGTCTTTATCCCTGTTTTCCTAGCTAACATGGCTTATTTTGCGGTGAGAGGCTATCAGCGGACAAAAAAATGAAACTCTTGGACACTGATAAGGGCAAATTTCTAGGCGTCAACATCATCGATGTCTTCGTCATCTTCGTGCTGCTCTTCCTGGTATTTTCCTTTGCCACCAAGCTCCTGGGGGAGGACCTCACATATTCCGGCGACGAAATGTACAACGCGATACAAGGGTATCAGAAGCTGGACGCCAAGGGCTTTTTAGTGGAAGCTATGGTCGAGGGAGAGTGGATTGTCGATGAGCAGGAGTTTCATGGGCGAGGGTTAATCACCGAAATCAGGAGTGGCACATTTGCCCTAAAAAAGGATGACGGGAGTACAGTTTGGATAGGTGGCAGCATGGCGTACCTCGAAGATATCGCAGCCAATAAAATCACCTTCACATTAGATGACAATTACGTCATCACCCTCCCGGTTGAATCCAGGGAGTTCTCGAGCTATGAGGAATTCCTGAATTACCTGGAGGATAAAAAGAAAGAGCTCTGGGCTGATAATCTGAGGATTGGAGGTGTCACTTCTCTACCGGCGGATATCGCTTTTATAAGGTCATCAAAGAGCGCACAAGGGATTTTTAATGAATTCGAGGATGCCAGGGGGATTAAGTACTACAGCATCCTACAATCTGGGAAGGACGAGACCATCTTCAGGTTGAGGCTTGCCGACCTTGAGGACCTCAAGGGGATGAACGTGAAGACGGAGAAGGTAGTGATGAGTAAGACCTATGTCTACGCTGGTTACAGGGAGAAACCAACCTTGGACATCGAAGGCGAATACCACGTCGCCAGTCTAGAGGACATCTTATGATGCAGGAGAGCAAATTTACGTGGGCTGCTCATAGAATTACATCATTTTTCGTGGATTCCATTTTGCACAGCAGGACAAAGGGATACACTTACAAGGCGGTAGGGCTTTTATCTGGGGCTTTTTTCTTATCCGCGTCCTTCAAAGTTTTAAGGGCGATCTCAGCACTATATCCGCGGCGCACTTGGGGGATATTCGATTCAATAAATTATAGGTTAAATAGCACCTTCGATATCTTTCATCCTGTGTTCATCTTTCCCCTGGTTTTCGCGGGCTTTATTTCAATAAGCAGTTACAGGATTTCTAACCTCGCCCTCGTGTCGATTTTGATAGGTATAGGATTTTTCTCCGTCGGAGTCCGTGCCTCGAGGCGTTTCAAGTTCAATGAGCTCCTCCTCGAGGCAAACTTGGAGCGATTTACAGCTTTCCTCCTGCTCGTGGGCATCACCTCCTTGATTTACGACGTGATGCAGACAGGCGGAATACCCCTGTTAGACCCCGCAACCAGACGGCAGCTAAGCGTGCCCTTCACCATGCTCGCCTCCCTTACCGTGCCTGGGGGGATTTTGCTGATATCCCTCATAGGAAGGAAACATCAGAGGGGGGAGTTATCAATTGAAGAGGCCAGGGTGTATGCATTGATAACAATGTTGCTGATTACCGCCCTTATGTCCCTAATCGGCTACCGCACGCAGATAATTGTCTCTCTCCTCGGCTCAGCTATAGCCATGTACTACACCAGGCTCATAGGAAAGGCGGAGATACTCCTCTCATTCTTCCTGGGGGTTATCGCTATCTCCACCGTTGGATATTACAGGGCCCTGGCCCAGGGAAGCTCTATCGCCTTTTTCGATGTGATAGGTAAGAGGGTGGGTCTTACCCTGAGCATCTACGACAGCCTCGTGGAGCGCTTCTGGGTCTTCGGCGCAAATAAAGGCTCGGTCTTCCTAGCGGGTTTCTCCTCCTTTCTCTCCTTTGTTCCAGGGCCACGCTTAGGCCCGAGGACCATCGTAGCCCAGATTTACGGGGTAAGAGACGTTTCCATTACCTCAACCCTCTACGGAACAGCTATTTTGGACTTTGGAATACCAGGTATCATGGTATTCAGCCTAGTCATGGGGTTTATCTTAGGCTTGGCTTACAGGGCGGTTAAACAAACCAAAACAGCCATAAGCGTAGGAATCTTTTCCCTGCTCCTTGCCTATGCCCTGGTTGGAATAGAAACAGGGCTTGTGGATTTTAATGTTTTAATGTTTTTCCTTTTTGGCTTTTTAATACTGCTTAGATCAATAAGGTGAGTCTTCCCGGCCGAACTTGGACCTGAAATGTTCTATTCCCACTTCGCTGACTCCTAGGTGTACGGGTAGCACTTCTGGATCCACCCATATATCATAGCCTGCCTCTTTAACCTTCTCGCAGAAATATATGTCTTCCCCCCGATTTCTTTTAACATCGTAGACAAACCAGGGCTGCGCTATACTGCGGAACACTTCCGCTTTAATTAGGCAACATCCCATGCCTACAGCGTCGACCCTGAAAAGCTTTCCCCCGCCCCATCTCAGCACCGGTGTATAGAGGTCCCCCTTTCTGTGAAACACCACCGGCTCATGGGATTCCTTCTTAAAATACAATCCGCTTACAATATCCGTGTCGTGTTCCAGCAGTCGTAAAATAGTATCTGGATCAATTACCATGTCGCCATCGAGCCAGAGAAGATAATTAGGGTTATATAACTTAAGAGCATCCCTAGCTATTATGTTCCTGTTGTAGTCTATGTACAATCTATCCATGGTTACGACGCTTTTTATTACATAGCTGTCCTGTTTGAAAAGGAGTAGATTTGCCAGTCCCAGTAAGTACTTGAAGGAAACAAAAACGTAATTTGGTAAGCATATCACCACTGATTTCTTCATTTTACCACGAGCTTGCTTTTTCATAGGGCACCATATCTTAATACTATTTCATATCTTAAAAAACTTTTCAGAGGAGTTAGCTTTTTTATACTGGGGCAGATAATGGAGATACAATGCGCGTCCTACTTATTACCCAGTGGAAGCCGAGTAAAGGAGGGGTTGTAACACATGTGCAGAATCTGATAAGGCGCTCGAAAAACACCTTTGATATAATAACCTATCCGCGGTACCTCGACATCCCGGCTATAAGGGCATTGATTTTTGTATTAATTGGGTTGCTCAGGAGCATTAGGCGGGATTTCGATTTAATTCACGCCCACTACGCAGTACCCCAGGGGCTCCTAGGTGTCTTTTTAAAAAAAATTAAAAAAAAACCGTTGATACTGACTATCCATGGCTCAGATATCGTTGGATTGGGTAACAGCCCGACATTTAAGCCTTTAATTAGGTGGGTGCTCTTTAATTCGGATGGGGTTATCGCGGTAAGCAAATTCCTGAAAGAGAAGGCTCTGGAACTGGGCGTTGAAGAAAAGAAGGTTAGAGTAATCTATGGGGGCATTTCGGGGAGCATGGGTGGAGAGGAGGGTGCCCCTGGGAAGCGTGTGGTCTTCATCGGCAGTTTGGTTAAACAGAAGGGCGCTGACATCCTGATAAAGGCCTTTAAAACAGTGCTAAAAAAACACATGGACGCCGAACTCGTTATCATTGGGAATGGAAAGGAGAGGCGTGGTCTTGAGAAACTGGCGGATGAATTGAAAATTAATGTCCACTTCATGGGCTACGTGGACAATATTGGAGGAGTTTTGAACGAGAGCACGATTTTTGTACTTCCTTCCAGAAACGAGGGTTTCGGCTTGGTGCTCCTTGAGGCAATGCAGGCAGGCGTACCTGTCGTTGCTACAAATGTAGGTGGCATTCCTGAGATAGTCGCAAACAAGCAAAATGGCCTGCTGGTGGAGAGGGAAGACGTCAACGCCCTAGCGGGCGCTATTATTAAAGTCATGGAAGACAAGGCTTTGAGAAACCGTTTAATATCAGAAGGCAGGAAAACAGCAGAGAAGTACAGCTGGTCGAGGATGGCAGATGAGGTTGATATCCTTTATAAAGAGTTTTCATAGAGAGATTTTTAGCCCATGGGTTGCGTTGCCCGCAGTTTACCTCTTATTCATCGCCTTGGCCGCTCTCTCCTATGAGATTCCGAGCACGGCGCGATTTTTGCTCGCTCCGAGGGGCTTTTTCCAGAGTTCACCAAGTTCAATGAGCTATTTAATCACTTTTCTCGGGATCCTCCTATTGATTTACGCCGCCTTGATTGGGAGAAGAATAAGGATTATGACTAAAAAACCGATACTTGTTGCAATTTTCCTGTTGCTTATCTTGACGCTGAGGCTTGCATTCCCAATGAGCTTCATGCTTATAATACCTGCTTCTCTGGGCTATGCCGCTCTTCTATGGTACATCTCCAAGAATCTGGATAATCTCTCATTACTGACGCCAGCAGCACTGCTGTTGGCGGTGCTGTTTTCCCTGACAATACTCCTTAAGGGGATTCCCATCCTTGAGTCCTCCTTCAGACAGAGCACCGCTGTAACGCCTTCGAGGGCCTTATTTCACGGCTTCGCAACCGTCGCAGCAGCGTTATCTATAGTAGTTTACCCCAGAAAACTAGCCCTTCCAGCGATATTTTTTCTCGCAGTACTCGGCATCCTATCCGGCTTTAAATCCGATGCGGTGGCTGTTCTTACCTCTGCTGTGCTCGCGGGCCTCCTCGTTAAAAAAATTTTGCTGAAGGAAACCCTCCTTGCTGCGCTGTCTGTGCTGCTTATCCTGACGTTCCTGAGCAATTTCATAGCCGCCACGGCCTATGGCGCCTGGCAGATATCGCCGTTGCTTTACATGTTCTACAGGGCAGGCTTTACCTTCGGAGTTTTCTCCAATATAGTTGATATGAGCATGCCCTTCGGCTACCTCAAAGGAAATGCCCTATTCAGCGTGAGCCAGGAGATAGTGAGTATGGAGGTATTAGACTACTCAACGCCCCATATCATAACCTCCACCCTCCTCGGACCCGGGATGCTGGACTTCGGACTCTGGGGGATCGCCCTTACGGCAGTCCTCCTGGGCTTGTACTTGGGGGCGACTTATAGGGCGGCGAAGAGCAAAACCCAGCTCGCCCTCTACGCGGTAGCCCTGACACACTCCTTTATCCTCGTCGAGGTAGGGCTTCAGCTGACGAGTTTTATTTTCTTCCTGTCCCTCCTCTACCTTTTTATTGGGGCTGGAGAAAAAGAGGCAGAGTGATGAAAGCAGGTTTATTAATAATACCGCTCCTCCTCATCGGTTGCCTCCAGCAACCGGTGGCAGATCCAAAGGCTGACTCCACGGCACCTACTACGGCACCTACTACGGCACCTACTAAGCCCCCTGTACAACCCCCTAGTGAACAGAAGCAGCAGAAACCCATCTCCCTCCAGCCCAGGTCCCTATGGAATTACACGACCATGGACAACGTCTACGGCGTTGCTTTATCCGACAACGGGGAATATGCAGCCCTGGGGTCTTGGGATGACCACGTATATTTCCTTAATAAAAAAGGAGAGCCGCTTTGGGAGTTCAAGGCAAAGGGTGGGATACATGATGTCGCCATGACATCCAACGCTGCTACCATCGCGGTGCTGAGCTACACCTACGATGAAACAACCCTGCACATCCTCGATAAAAACGGGCGCGAGTTATGGAATTTATCTATACCAGGCCTTGCCAGGGGTATCGACATTACTGAGGACGGTAGCATCGCTGTTGCCTCTTATACTGGAAAGGTCATCCTGCTCAAGAACGGGTACATCCTATGGGAGTACGCCCTTGAAAAGAGCGCCTGGGGAGCCTGGGACGCCGTCTTCGCGGATAACCGGATAATCGCGGGGGACGATAACGCCATCATCTACGAGTTAAACCTAGATGGGGGGCTCTTATGGAAGAAGAAGCTTGGAAGGAAGGACTACATCTACGGCGTGGCTGCTGATTCTAAAGGCAGCTATGTTGCAGCCGTAACCCAGGATAAAAACGTCTATCTCTTCAAGAACGGGAAGTTGCAGTGGAAGCAACAGACAGGGTTTTCCAATTACGGTGCTGCGATTTCACCCAAGGGGGACCTGGTAGCCGTCGGTTCATGGGACAAAAACCTATATCTCTTTGGCATCAGGGGCGACTTGCTCTGGAAACATTACGTGGGTGACAACGTCAACAGGATAAGCTTTTCAGGGGATGGCAGATACCTCCTAATCGGGAGCAGCGACAACAGCGCATATCTATTCGAGCTGGAGTAAGGTTTTTGTATCCCCGGGGAATAGTCAGTCTTTATGTTCCTTGGCATTTTTCCAATTCTCGCTTTTATAATAACTTTGCTTCTCACTCCAGTTATATTGAGGAATTTCAGAAATAGGAACATCGTTGGTATGGACCTGCACAAAGAGGAGAAGCCGGAGATACCTGAGATGGTGGGAGCATCGATCCTCGCTGCCATCAGCATCTCCTTGGCTGCTACCTACTTCTTCATCGGCGAAGTAGTGCTCCTGTTTGCCCTAGCTATTACCATGGCGACCGGATTGCTGGGGATCTTGGACCATTACAAGCCCCTGACCCCTACTGAGAAAATCATCGGCCTCACCTTCATCGGCCTATCCTACCCTCTTTATCTATGGCCCTCTGGCTACCACGGCCTTGCCTTCCTCCTGTTACTGCCCATTCTCTTCATGATTGCATGCAACTTCACCAACATGCTCGCGGGCTTCAACGGCCTTGAGATAGGCACAGGCGCGATAGCCTCTTTGGGAGTAGCTGCGATTGCATACATGAACAAAGCTGATACAAGCTTTATCATTGCCTCTACCATGGCTGCAGCGCTTCTTGCCTTCCTGTACTACAACAAGTTCCCTGCGAGGGTTTTTCCGGGTGATGTGGGGACCCTGATAATTGGCGCAGCCCTTTTCACCGCCATCTTATACGGCGAACTCTACCTCTCAGGAATAATAATATTCCTCCCCTACGCCCTTGATGCGGGACTGAAATTTCTGTCCGTCGGCCTAATGTCTAGACATTCTCAGGCTCCAACAATGATAAAAAACGGAAAGCTTTATGCCCCGATGGGCGGAAACCTATCTCTGCCTAGGCTTTTGCTGAGGATTAGGCCCATGGGAGAAAAAGATATAGTTCATTGGACATGGTCAATAGAGGCCTTCTTCGCCTCAATAGCCGTTGCTCTGGAGGTTGGGATGTGATTTGGATTGACATAACCAATCTGCCTCACGCTCTTTTCTTCGAGGGTATCATAAAAAAAAGCCATGCCTTCGTCACCACCCGGGAATTCGGCAGTCTGACGAAAATCTTAGAGACCAAGGGAATAGATTATACTCTGGTGGGAAAACATGGCGGGCGGGAACCAAAGGAAAAACTGGCTCAAAGCACCAGGCGAATCCTCAACCTCGCGAAAATTCTTTCAAAACAGCAAGTGGAGATATGTGTAGCTAAACAATCCGTGGAGCTCCCGAGGGTAGCTTTTGGCCTTGACCTGCCATGTATCCAGGTGGTGGACAACGAGTATGCGGAGCACCAGAACAGATTAACCCTCGCCCTGTGCTCAAGGGTGCTGGTTCCTCGCGCGCTAGATGACCTCCGCCTCCTGCAGCAGGGAGCTGAGAAGGATAAAATAGTCAGCTTCAACGGCCTATGTGAACTGGCACATATTCGGAATTTCAACCCCGGCAGACGCATTATAAAGGATGATTATGTCCTCCTTAGACCCGGACCCCGCTTTGCGGCGTATTTCAAAGGAGAAGAGATTATCCAAGGAGTAATCGACTCCGTGTCGCGTAGCTATAGGGTTCTAATCCTGCCGAGGAGCGGGGAGAGTTATAAGAACGCCTCCATACCTAGGACCCGGGACTCTTGTAGTCTGATATACCACGCTGCCGCCTTTATCGGCGGTGGGGGGACGATGAACAGGGAGAGCGCCCTCCTCGGCACGCCCACAGTATCCTATTACCCCCAGGAACTCCTGGGCGTGGACGAGTTCCTGATTGAGAAAAAGCTGATGACCCATGCCCCAAACCTGGGGGATATACCTGCCATCCTCGAAGAGACGGTTGAAAGAAAAGAAGGCCTGAGGAGGAGAGCAAAAAAACTGCGGGGGGCAATGGAGGACCCAATAGACGCCCTAGAGAGGGAGATTAATAGTTTAATGGCTCAGCCTTAAGGAACTCCCTCATGACCACAGTGGCATAGCTCCCCTTGGGAAGGGTAAATTCAGCAACGAAACCACGCTTCCCAGAGTTCAGCTCGTCCTCGCATGTTTTCAGCTTTACATCAGTTCGGATGCACGCGTTCCTCATGGAGCCCCTGGAGCTCAGTTCAGGCATGCTCTTTATCCAGAAATCCTTCAGTCGGACTCCTTCCTCCTTTAGAACACACTTTTCCATTTTACCGATTTTACCCTGGCTGTGGGTACTCCGGTATCCTAAGAGGGAGATTTTTCTCGACGTGAGGCTTTCTCCGCCTTTTAACAGATTGCTGAGCACCTTGTTGAAGAGGTAGCTCTGGTAGCTGTGGGCGAATATCAGCGTAAGCTTCCTGGGCAGCCGCCTCAGGGCTCCTGCGAAGTCCCGGGAGTCCTTGTGGATGTGGTGGAGTACGGCTCTCTCGTAGTTCAGCCTTCTGGGAAATCTTTTCAAAGCACCCTTATAGTTCATAGTGTCTCCCAGATATCGCCTCGCTTCCCGGGCGTCCTCCTTCTCCATCGGCGAGGGGTTGCAGAGATATTCTCTAACAGCCCCTTCCAGGTCTCCTCTAATTAACTCCCTTCCCACGAGGTGGTTGTTAGGCCTTATTGTGCCGAAGCGCTGGTAACCGAAGTAGTTGGGTATCCCACGGAGGGAGAGCTGCTCCTGTGTTTCCCTCAGCAGCTCCTCGAGTTCCATTGCATCAGTCTCGATGCCTCTGGTGACTATTTTGAAATTGTTGCCCTTTAAATCCCCCATGGAAATTCGCTCCCCAGCTTTTATGAAGTTCGAAAGGATAATCCCTGGGATGCGGATTTTCTTAAGCTCCTCTGCCTCGATTCGCCAACATGATATCCGCTGTCTCGTCAGAGCCCTTCTGTCCTTGTTCCCAGCGTAGCCGAAGCGTTTGGACGATGCCCTCAGGGCCCTGGCTATTGCTCTTACCGTGGCGATGGTGTCTAAATTTACCTTCTCTAGGGTGAAGTGAGTGTAATCATCCCCTGATTTCTCCCTCGGATAATTAAGGCAGAGCTCGTCGACGATAAAATCCTCTATCTGGGATCTAAGCCTTCCGCCGGTTCCAGGTGTGGAGCTCATAAAATACTCGAGGCCCAAAAATTCATCCAGTTCATAGGGGCTCTTCATTTTCAGCTTAAAAGCTTCAGCTCCCCAGTTATTTTGTCCACTAGTTCATTGGGTGCCGGGCCTATCCCTAAGGTTGTCATGGTGCCTGGAGGAAGCTCCGTAAGCCCTGCGTCCTTCACGAGGTAGCACGGCAGCCCGACCTTTTTTGCATGGTTGTAGAAGTGGAGAATCTCCTCCTCCCCGGATGCCCTTAGCACCACCTTTTTCTGTCCTTCCGCCTTCCAAGTCTTATGCCACTTCGGCGCAACTTTATTCGCCACCTCGGCGCTGCCGAGGGAAGCATGAGCTACCTGGGCACAAGCTTTACCACGGCCCATCTTGAGATTTGTCCTAACCAGTATCACTTGCTTATAATC
>Ga0187833_10006364_pt1 | contig 10934 bp, 8 predicted proteins | sample ETNtaG_37_FD_167968 | JGI IMG/M metagenome (GOLD analysis project Ga0187833, IMG submission 167968) | Marine microbial and viral communities from oxygen minimum zone, Eastern Pacific Ocean - ETNP2014_SV_400_PacBio MetaG (Illumina Assembly) | ecosystem: Environmental > Aquatic > Marine > Hypoxic... | reverse complement strand
TTCCGGTTCCATCCATCTAGGGCATCCTGGTGCGCCCGCCTATCATTGCGGTACTCAACGAGTAACGATTGTAGTTGGGCAGGTGCCTTGAGCACTTACCCAACCATCTACCACCATGGTCCTACCAGAACCGACCACACTAGGCTCCGATTCTCGACTCGGGTACCGGGAGAGAAACGGACTATTAGTCGTTATCAGTGACCGTCTCTACTGATGCAAGCAAATTTCATTTTAAGCATTTGAGACGTCCCAATCACAAGTTCATGCTCATTGCTATCCGTACCTATCGTCCAAGCTCTCATCGGATCATCGGTCTTTTGAATAGCAAACGGCATAACGAAATCTCTAAATGATACTTGCCAGCTTTCATCAATGTTCGCAAGTACATTCTTGTAGGTCGCGATGCTTCTCACATTAAATCCGGGCTGCCAGTAATCTTGTTCAGATTGATCTGAAACCCTTTTGAATCTCATGAGAGAATCTATCGGATCGTCATTAACGCAATCCAGGATGAGCACTAAGCCGTTGTCCCTAACAAGTCTTAGCACATTACGGATGGTTGATTCAAAGTCATCAATTAATGCGATTGTGCCAAGACAAGTACAGACATCAAATTTTCCGATTTCATTGCTGGTGATGTCAAACAGCGAACGTAGGTAAAACTCACTATCAGAGATATTATCTCTTGCTATATCCAATAATGTATCTGAAATGTCAATTCCAACTGACCTGTTGAGATTTAGGAACTGTTTTGCGTAAAACAGAAACGCCCCATTCGCACAACCTATATCCAAGAATGAGATCCCCTGCTCACCAAACTGTTGAGAAATAAGTTTGACAGCCTCTTTAAAGTATTCCTTCGGCTCGAGATCCTCCAGTTTCTCCGCATAAATGTGTACATGATCCTGCGGACGATATCGATCTGTCGAGAATTGTTCCATATCTACGCTAGGTTTAGCGGGCAGCTAGGTTTAGCGGGCAAAGCAGTGGACCTCTTTGGCGATGCTTCTGCCAATGCATTTCGAATTCGTTCTAGAAGACCCTCCGGCCCCAAGTTGAAGCAATCATTGAAACCATTCACGGCCGTCTGAACCTCATCGCTCTTCCACCAGACATCGCAATCCTCCCAGATATCTGCGACGTGACGCGCAGCAGACATAGGATCCGAATGAAAGACCTTTGCGTTCTTCAAGTTATCAAATACAGGTTGTGCTGATTCCTTAAGTTCCCACTGAAGCGGGTCCCAAAGAATAACGGTCGGAATTTGTAACAGGAATGCCTCCTGGAATACCGTAGTATTCGCTGTTGCAACACAGAGCCTCGAGATCCCATAGAGATTCTTGAGTTGCGTCTTTCCATCATCAACAGTCATCGAGGGAAACCTATCTTTCCATCGCTCGCCTTCATCCCAGCCTGCATCTCTAGCAGTAGTTCTAACAATGAAGTCTCGGCGAATCTCTTCAGGTAGAGTCTCGACAAAGCGACATAAGAAATCAAAATACTCCAGCCATCGACTCCCCATAACCCCCGCATACGCCTCAAATGCCATTCGCGAAAACGTATGAGTCACAAGTACTCCCTTAGGTTGCGACGCGTGTCTCACACCGGATGGTCGATAATTCCGGGGGAAGTGACCAACGGGGGCATAGCAATGACCATTATCTTCAGTCCAACCCCATGTCAATAAGAGATCGCTGATATTCCGCTCATGGTCTTTGTACGGTGTAAACCGAGCTGGACCGAAAGTGCCGCCGTGTTGACCCACTACAAGAGGGTGGCCATCCTGAACCTTTTGCGCCGTCCAAGCATTAAATACGTCATCACTGTAGTGCGCGTTAGAAGTCCAGATGGCCTTGGGCGTGGATGGCCAGTTCAGCGCATCAGCCTGGCCAACAAGGCTTCCATAACCTTCCATTAGGCACATTGGGAGGTGTCTTGGAATTTCCGCCGCCAGAATCTGCCGGAACTCGTCGCCTGCCGTCAACGGCAAGAGCCAGCGCCTCAACTCATGGTCGGGATCTATTCGGTTTGCTGACAACTCCAATAGCCCCGGCAATAAAGACCGCACTAAGGGTATCTGCCTAAGTTTGATACACAGCCGAATTTCATCCCAAGGGTGAAGATAGGTCGCGTACATAAGGAGGTCATTTCGAGAAGATAGTCGAGATGCTAGTCGGTCAAATAGCCTCAGTGCTCGCCATCTCGGATCCATTACGTTCGAGACCGCCGGCAATGGCAGATCATACCGATCCGCCGTATCCACAACCACAACAGAATCTATCACCCGCATATGCTTCAACATATGTCCGACAATTTGATGATTCCATAAGTCTGAGTACACATACTGGTGGAACGTTTTGGTATCAGTAGCAGGTGGCAGATTCTCCACCCCAGAGAGAAGGAACGTCGTGGAAACGTCATACTCAAGCGACTTCCTGATCGACTCATATCGATCAAAGAGCAAGTGCAGAAACCTTATGAGCCATGGACCGGCCAAGATCCGCCAATAACGAGGTTCATGCCGAACTTCATGAACCTGATTTAGACGCTCACTGAGCGCAGCTATCGCTTCTTCAAAGACCTCATCGAGATACTTGTAATCTCGATAGAGTTTGTCCGGTTGATTCCAATGGTATGGCACTACTTCGTGATCAAGACCTTGCCAGGCAGCACGGCGGGAAAATCGTCGACAACATTCCCCAAGAAATACTATAGGCTCACCATTTACCGGCCAGGATTCCTCAATTGAGGTTGTAACCAGAACACGTCTGCTCATTATCTATCCAGCTACGAAGCTGCCCATATACGGAGGCTTCGATCGACTACGACGTAGCAAAGGCTCAGGGATCTCATCCGTGGATCGGGAAAGACACCGTTGTGTTATCGGACCGAGGATTCATTGGCACCTGCTCCCAAGAGGGCACTAAGCAATTCGAGGCTGAAGGTTTCGGATATGTGCCCCAGACCAATCTAGTTGTTGTGACGGGAGTCCGGCTACGTCTTATGACGTGCTGAGCGCGACGGCCCCGTTAGCGACCCGAAAGACCTCGTCGCAATAGTCGAGTGTGGATCTGCGGTGGGAGACGACTACAAGGGTGATGCCGCTATCTGGGCTAGTCACTCCCTCCATGACTCTAATCTCCGTGGAACTGTCGAGAGCGTTGGTTGCTTCGTCCAGAATCAGCACATCAGGGTTCTTGTATAGAGCTCGGGCGATTCCGATCCGTTGACGCTGGCCACCTGATAGCCAGGCCCCACGTTCACCGAGTTGCTCGCCAAACCCTGTCCGATGGTTCTCGATAAATTCCAAGATACAAGCAGTCTCGGCCACTTCTCGCAACCGGCCGTAATCAATAGAGTTCACGGGAACTCCGAATGCAATGTTTTCAGCAAAGGAGTTATCAGAGAGGAAGACTTCTTGCGGAACATGGGTGATACGGCGTCTCCAGAGACAGACAGAGTCCGGTTCCATTCGCCTTCCATCAATAAGGAGCCATCCGGAAGTAGGATCTAGAAGTCCCATGAGGAGATCAAGCAGTGTGCTCTTTCCACTTCCAGTTTCACCCAAGAATCCAATCTTAGATCCTTTTTCAATGGAAATATTGACATGATCGAGGACGTATGGTCCATCCTCGTTATAGTGAAAGCTGACATCTTCAAGCACTATTGATTCAGAGAATTTGACTTCCTTGTCACTATCGTGGTCATGCACTTGAGCTGGTCTCTGAAGAAGATCAACAACTTCTCCTAACACTACGCGATTGGCCTGCAGATTCGACCAAGATGAATAGAACATTTGCAGCGCTGGAAGTAGTCGGAAACCACCGAGAGCTAGCGTTCCCAGGAGCGGGAGGCCAGAGGCAATACCGCCCTGCCTGGAGCTGAAGTTGTAAGCGAGTAGGGCGACGAGCGCCAGAGCGATCATCTCCATAATGATTCGAGGGCTTGAACTCAGAAAGAGATTGGTCCCCTTCGTGGTGCGGAGTGGCCTGTCTACTCGTTCGTAAGCACGCACAAAGACAGCCTGAGTACCAGCCATCAGGATATCCCTGATACCCCCAAGTCCTTCTTGAACAGACTTAACTGCCTCGGTTTCAAGTTCAGCGACAATTCCACTGTTGCGTCGAAGAACCGACTGAGTTGCAACACCAATAAGGAGATAGAGGCCTCCGAATAGAGCGACACAAAGGATCGCCACAGTGGAGTCAACCAAAAAGATTGAAGTTGATATGAAAACGATCATTAATGTTGAGTGGGTGAAGTTCTGCAGATTCGAAATTGTTCCGTTCGCGACGCTATCAATTTTCTTGATAGAAGCGCTAATGATTTCGGCACTATTCCGAGAAATATGCACCTGGTAGGGTTGCTGGAGTGAACCCATATAGAGAGATCTGCTTAAGTCTGCACCCGATACGACCGAAAAGCGAATGGTTCCCCAAAGGACTGCAAGTCTAATAAGCCCGGCGATAACCACTGAGGCTGCGAAACTGACAGCCATGAGGACAACGAGTTCGTTTGGTGTTTCGACCTCGAATATACGAACTGCGTCCCGTACTACTGGAAGTTCGGCGGCCTCTTCTGGACTAGCGAGAGCAGCAATAAATGGGAACACGGCACCAATACTCAAGAATTCAAAGACACCGCTAAACAGCATTGCGACAATGAGGCCGGCAAACTGCACCCGCCGCCGCAGACCGAGATAGGAAAATAGTCGGCGAATATTCGAACGGGTAGTACCTACCTTGAGATCAGGAATCATCGTGATCCCTGCGACCAGAGACAGTGTCAGGCGGCTCGACGCAACCTGGCGAGATCACGAGCGTCCGCGAATGAGCTCTACACCACGCTCGATATCGGAAAGAGAAACGTCTGAGTCCATCCACGCCACAACTGACATTCCCTCCTCTTCTAGATAACGGTGGAATGCCGGCTCGTGCCCCCTCTCTACAATTAGGACGTAGAACTTACCAGATGGATTCTTTACGAGGACAGCACGTAGATCGTTGCCTACGAGTCGGCCATTAAGAGATGGCGTTGCGTAGTAGCCCCATTCCTTTCGAGCGACGTCGTACTCGTGGTCATTCGAAGTCAGGAAGGTGACCTGTTCATTTTCAGCAAGTTGCACTGTGCCGCAATCACTGATCTCAACCCTCGATTCCCGTCCGACCAGAAACCTTCGGGGAGGCTCCCTTTCAGAAAACTTCATCCGTCAATCTGCCCTTCTGAAAGATTATTGCCCGACCTGAGCGTACCTGAGCGGCCCAGCGTGGACCTGCAGCCTGCTTAACTCCAGGACCATTCTGGCACGAGAAAATCCGGGATGGACCAGAACCCATTCTCGCGTTGCCAGATCTCCAAGTTCCTAAACTTCTCTGCTCTGTCAAAGAACCCGTCGATGGTCCACCCAAGAAAGTCCGTGAGGCGCCGAATGTCGGCGTCTGGCCGCTGTTCGCCGTACTGCCGGATAATTTCTATTGCCGCCTCACGCCCAAGTCGCCCGTTTCGAATTTCTAACGCAAGGTTGTCGAACGCTCGCGTAAAGCCAAATTTGTACCACTTCATCCAGTGGTGAACTGAGATGAACTCATCGTCAATGTCAGCGTGGTCGTAATAGCCCGTCCGAGCACCTTCCTTGTCTCGTTCGAACCCATTTGCTTCAGCAACTGCCGCAGTGGCATTCGGATCCCACTTGAAGTAGTACCCGAGGAAGACGGCGCGGACTCCAGCCGCGGCAGCCTCCTTCATCGACGGTCCCGAATAGGCCGCGAGGTCCTTTTCGGTGAGTTCTACCGATACCCAGTCCCGGGCGGTAGTTCCGTGAGTCACCCCGTACTTCTCCAACCAAGCATCATCCAAAGAGAAGCCCGTTCGCTGTTCCTCGGTACCCCCATATTCAAAAGCCGAATTCTCCCCCCAAACAATGAGTGGGATTCTGCTCCTAACTGCAAGTGAGACCGGGATGTTGAAAATCGCCATGTGCATTGGAATCGCGGTGGCACCGAAGCGCTCAAAGGCTGCTCGCATGAACTTCTTCTCGGTCTCCGAGTTGACCTTGTAGTCGATGTGATCGACTCCGAGTTGAATGAGGTTGTCAAGGTTCCGCTGCCCAATCCGAGTGCGCCCTGGGGTCTTCCAGGTAACGGCGAGCGGCGTCAGACCGTGCTCTAGACACTTCACCACCTGCCAGGTGCTGTCCTTTCCACCACTTACCGGAATTACACAGTCGTACCCTGACGCACTGGTTCTCGCTTCACGCGCCACTTCCGCGAACAACTGCTCTCGTCGAGCCCAGTCGATTGACTCCTTTGTAGCATGCGCCTCACAGGCATTGCAGATATTGTCGTCGCCAATTGTCAGGCCCGGTCTCGTATCCGGCAACACGCACTTCCGGCAATATCTCATCGCGTCACTGCCCGAAACCATGCACTGCGAAGACTCCTCTTTTCTTTCGGCCCAACGATCCCAGGAAGTCCCGAGATTCCCCACATTACTGGCAGTGACCGTTTGGCCGGTGGGCCCACCAGCAGATCTCTGCAGATGATCCAGCAGTCCGTTGGGACTCATCTTACAGCGGTCGCATTGGGACAGAGACTTCGGTGCCGGACCCCAGTGGTTCCTGATACAACCCATAGAGCTGCTAGTCAACATCCACAAGGTCTCTCACCACCAGTCAGATTCCACTTCCTCAGGCCACCAGTATCGGTGGTATTCGCAAAGTGCAAAGGCTGACAGTGCTTGGGGCGGTATGACTGGAAAAGCTTCCCGCTCCTACGGTGTGTCTGCTACCCGGAGCCGTCACACTGGGATACCTAGTTTCTGCGCTCACTAGAGAGCAACGTTCCATCACCCGAACCTCAGTGACTAACACCTGAGGAGAAAGCCGCAGCATCTGACGGGACCCAACAGTTGTATCCTTTTTCACTGACCGACGCGACCCGTATCTTCTTGTGATCTCTAAGGCCACTCGAGTTCTACTTGTTGCTCCGTCGGGAAAGGCCACTAGAGCCGACTTCGCCTTGAAACAAGACCAACCGACCAAGAGAAGGTTCCGTTAGTAGAGATGAAGAAGTTACTTATTTACGCTAACGGGTTACGGGCGATCGGGGTGTTTTCACGCCTCCTGGAAGAGAACTACCAGATTTTGGGCGTAGTAGTTCCTGACTCAGGAGGTGGCCAGAGCCAGATCACCGACGCTTGCGATGCTCTTTCGATCTCCTGCTTTACAGAACCGGACGTCAACTCTGACCGCTTCCAGGCCGAATGGTCCGGGAAGAACCGACCGGACCTAGGAATCATCTGCGGGTACCCAACAATATTTCACGAATCCTTGATTGAACTTCCCCGGTGCGGAACAATTAACCTTCACGCTGGCCCCTTGCCCAGTTACCGCGGTGGTTCACCTCTGAACTGGCAACTCATTCACGGACAAACCAAGGCGACGGTGAGCGTCTTGTGGGTCACGAGTGGCATCGACGCCGGAAATATCTTGGCCGAGGAGTCATTCCCTATCAGGCCAAACGACACGATTCGGGACTTGCATTCCGCAGCAGACCGGATATTTCCTGAGTTGGTAACAGGCGTCTTGGAACAACTTGCATCCGGTGAAGTCACAGGACATAAACAAGATGCCGGTGACGTCTGCTACTGGCACCAACGTGGAGAACGAGATGGCGAGATTCTCTGGCGCACGTTTACTGCAAATGACGTTCACAATCTCGTTCGTGCTATCACACACCCCTACCCGGGCGCTTATACGCAACTCGGAAATTCCACCGTCAGAATATGGTCGACTGAAGTTCCCAAGATGATGATTCGAGGTACGCCGGGCCGAATCTGTGTCCTAGATAGTGGCGGACCCTATGTTATTTGCATGGATACTGCAGTTCGTTTGCTGGACTACTCAATAGAAGGTACGAAATCAACCATCAAGAACGGCAGTACCTTCACCCAGAAAGACGGGGTATAGCAGTAGTTTGTTTGAACAGCCTATGCAAAGGTATTTATCCTGTAGCATCGGTTCTGGGTCACTAAATCGACTGTTCTGGCACTCGACATAGGACTCGCAAAGTGAATTTTGAACTGGGCTCCGTCAGTCGCTCTATTGCTAGACATTCAAGTCCCACTTGAGTCGCCAAATACTTGACTGACCTGACACTAAAGACGTGATGGTGATCTACAAAAAACTCCTCCCGTCCTTGTCCTGCAAGTTCTGCAGTTTCCCCGTCAGGAACTTCGAGGTAAACCAATCCAGCAGGCCGCGTGTATTCGTGGACCAACGAGAGCATGCCAACCGGATCAACCACATGCTCTAAGACTTTGTTGAGGGTTAGAAGGTCGAACTGGCCAATCTCGAGTCCTGAGTCGAACTGTCCACAAAGTGCATCAAGTCCGAGCCTCGTCGCCATATGTTCGACAGCCCTGGGGTCGGGGTCGATCGCACGACACCGCCACCCAAGCTTTGTGACTGAGAAGGGGAACACTCCGATCCCGGAACCGACATCTAAGACATTCAGATCCTCAGGCGATAGCCCGTGCTGGGAAACTGCATCTCGCAGGTAAGTGACACGCCCGGAGTTGTCCGACTTCTCGGTCGGAAGGTCCTGCACCCGCTGAAACGCTCGGTGGATACCTTCTCCATCCGAATACGTACTAGAGACATAGTCATCCGTGTAGTCGAGGGCATCCCCCATCTTGTGAACCGATACATAGTGACCGGTGGGTTGGAACTGCCAGACCTCTCGGTAGTACTCCTCACCAGAAAACTCAAATTCAGTTTCACCTTCAGGGGCGCGATCGTAAACGAACACCCTCCTAGCGCTTGACTCGCCGGTAATCGGACACGCTGTTGGCGTTAGTTCGCTATTCATTTTCGGTCATGAATAGGTTTCGAGAAAGACTTTTGCGTTAACCACATTGAACAGAAACTTACTCTCACTATTGGGTAGTTCAGCCTTCGCCATCAAATCTGCCACCTTGTCGCGTTTCAGGTACTCGTAAATTGGGCTGTCATCAAGGATGGCCGCTCGCACGCTCGCGTCATTGGTATCCAAGAGATCTCGAATAGGCGCGTTGAACCCAACCTTTCTCGGATTATCCAGAATCTTGTCCGGAGCGATCCCGCGCATCGCTGCTCTCAACACAGCCTTTGCACGGCCGTCTTTTACAAGGTGTTGTGTTGGAATAGAACAACAAAAGTTGAAGAGGTCTTTGTCAAGGTATGGCGAACGGTTTTCTACCGACCAGTACATTGAGTTGAGATCATCCTCGTGGAGAATCACTGGAACGATCTCATGAAATATCTCATTTAGCATGCGGTTCCGGAGCAGGTCATCCGTGTACCACTCTTCAACGAAGGGCTCTTCCCAGTCTCGGTGGAGATAGGTCCGCAGGGTGGACGAACTGTCGAAGACATGGTCCCTGAACTGGGGATCATCAATAAAGAGGTGGGGATTCCTGAGATACTTGTTTCGTACAACCGGAAGGACACACGCTTGCCAGTCGGCAACTGCGCGGGAGAAGGCCTGGCGGTCCGAGCGCATCTCATAAAGATAGGCGAGGTGGTGGTCGAAATAGCCTGAAAACATCTCATCGGCAGCAGTACCACTGACGGAGATAGGAAAGCTGTTTTTCGCTATCTGCTCCAGTAGACGCCAGTGGACGTAGTAGGTGGCGGTAGAGACGGGTGCATCGTGATAGCCGATGAGGTCGCTGAGCCCGTCCAAGAAACCCGAGCAGTCAAGCGGAACGCTTGTGTGATGGATACCCAGTTCTGCAACCGCGTGGGCAACCATTTCAGTTTCTTCGTACCTCGAATCAGTATTCACGATCGTGAAACCGTGGACGTCGTAGTCGAACACCCGGCGAGCAATACTGATCAGCGAAACCGAATCGATCCCACCGCTCATGCAGAAGGCGATCGGAACGTCTGCGCGAAGGCGAAGTTCGACTGCACGTAAGAGACGCTCGCGGACTCCCGCAATAGCTTCCTCGACGCCCATCTCATGATCAGGAGCGATTACCGGATTCCAATACCTCTCCTCTCGCTCAACCCCATCAGAGTCGACCCGAAGCAGGCTTCCCGGTCGGAGTTCCTCTATACCTTCGAAGAAGGAGTTCTGCTGCTTGTAGAGCGATTTGTAACTATGAGTGACATACCGCATTAAGTGATCAATGTCGATGCTTAGGCGTTTCCCCAAAAGGGCAAACAGCGTCTTTACCTCTGATGCGAAGTAAATACCGTGCGGAGCCCGGTACAAATGGATCGGCTTCTCTCCAAAACGGTCACGGCACAAGATGAGTTCTCCACTCGATTCCCGAAACGCCGCAAGAGCCCACATCCCCTCACAGCGGTCAAGGCCTGAGACCCCATCCTGATCAATAACTGCTGCAATAACCTCACTGTCGGACTCAGTAGAGAACCGACGACCTACAGATGCGAGCCGTGCCCGGAGTTCTACGTAGTTATACAACTCGCCATTCACCGTAAGCCAGGTGTCTCCAGACCGAATCGGTTGGTTGGCGCGATCGTTAATGTCGATAATCGAAAGTCGACTATTGAGTAGGTAGAGGTGACGCCCACCGGCCAGGCCCCAGTGCCGCCAAGCCGAGTTATCTGGCCCCCGTCGTCGCATCGTTTCGAGGGCGACCCCAACCTGCTCCTCTGACAACTCTCTTGTGCCGAGGTAACCCGCTATTCCACACACTGCGATCCTGCCCTTAGTGAGAGGAAGTTCACTTTGCCCAACACCGAACTTTCCAACGCGAAGTCCGGATAGTCGATTCGTTCACTCGGATCATTCTCACGGCAGCCATCTAGCAATCAGACCTGTGAGCCATCGAACTGGATTGGATCATTTCCACTGTGAAGGGCTCACCCCTCTCTACCGCTCGAATGGTGCAGTTCCCTATCAGTAAATCTTCCTGTCCTGGGAGCA